>Ga0157378_10000039_pt1 | contig 115427 bp, 87 predicted proteins | sample M65metaG_FD_115309 | JGI IMG/M metagenome (GOLD analysis project Ga0157378, IMG submission 115309) | Miscanthus rhizosphere microbial communities from Kellogg Biological Station, Michigan, USA - M6-5 metaG | ecosystem: Host-associated > Plants > Roots > Rhizosphere > Soil | place: USA...
CGCGCTGGTCGGTCTGGATGGCCTGACCCAGCCCATCGACGTCACGGTTCTGAAGATCGAGGACGGCGACAAGAAAAAGATCGAGCCGGTGATCGAGCTGCTCGTCGTGAGCGGTCACCTTACGTCGCGTGGCCGGGGAGTGGCCGCCTCGATTCAGTTTACTGACCCTCCGGGACCGGGGGCCATCTCTCGCCGCGTGCGATCGGCGCAGGATGGGTCATTTCGGACGATTCTGCCGCGTCCTGGGTACTACGGCATTGCAGCGCGGCGTGAGCTCGCGGATCCCGACGTCGAACTTGCCCCGATTCAAATCGAGCGTTCCGTGTATGACGTTCGCATCGAGCTGCCTGAAGGCTCGCTCTCCGTCCGCGTGTTTTCCGACGGCACGCCTGTAGCCGATGCCCAGGTCACCGTGTCGATGCTTGGCGACAGCCGTGAACAGAACCAGATCCTTAGGCTCGCGCGAACGGCGAGGACGAATCTGGCCGGCGAGGTCGTGCTCGACGAGCTGCAGAATGGAATCTGGCTCGTCAGAGCCCGCGGAAAAGAGGAAAAGGTCGCAGAAAAAACGATTGAGATCGCGGCGACGCATCCTGCCTCGGTGAGGCTCGACCTCGATGGCGGATCCACGCTCCAGGGATCCGTGTCCGACAGCACCGGGAATCCCGCCGGAGCGGCAGCAGTGAACTGTATCTACTCCGGGAGCGATGGCATCCCTCGCATTGGTTCCTCCGAAACCGATTCGTGGGGCAAGTTCGCAATTCACTTTCCGAATCCCGCCCCCGAGCGGTTGCAGTGCGGCGTCGCTACGGCGGACGGCGCAATCGGCATATTTGTCACCGCTCCGGTCGACGACGCACATTGGACACTCCCATCGGCCACCGCCTCCGTGACCCTGACAAATTGGTCCGATCGCGGCAACCGGGATCGTTACTGGCTCCTCGCGGCAGACGGCGGTCTTTTCGACGTCTCATGGGCCGCGCGCAAGCTGGGCATGCTGGACGGTCCATTCACGATTCGCAAAGTTCCCGCGGGAGCGTGGTCCGTCGTGCGGGTCGATTCGGCCGGAGCGTTTTCGATGATCGCGGGTGGTAGTGCCGGGGCGCTCCCGAAGATCGCCCAGGTCCGTTTTGGCGCCGGCGAGCACCACGAAATCGACATGAAATCCGGCGACACCTCCCCTCGGCGTTAGGTGCAGGCGCGTCCGGGGACCCCATGAATAAAAACGAGTCATGACCGACGCCCGTACATTGCCGTTGGGCGAGCTACTCGACGGCACGAAGATTCTTCGTACGGGCGGCGAACCGGACATTCTGGCCGTTCGCCTCGATCCCCATCAGCTCGCGCATGGCAACGTTTTCTTCAAACTGCGTTCTTCGCACGTCCGTATGTCCGCGGCAGACGCGATTCGACGGGGAGCCGGGTATGTCGTACTGGAGGCTGGAGACGAAGAGGAGGCCACTCTTCCGGCGGATTTCCCCTATGCAGTCGTAGACGATGTCAATCGGGCCTACGCGCGCACATGCTCGCGGTTGTTCGGCGAAGCGCACCGGCAACTGACGCTCATCGGCGTCACGGGCGCGAAAGGAAAAACTACCGTATGTCATCTCATTGATGCCGCGCTTCGCGCGTCCGGCATCAGGACCGGTTTGGTCAGTTCCCTCGTTTTCCGTTTACCCGATTCCGAGCGGCCTACCTCCGGCTGGCCACCCGACACACTGTCGATTCATGGTTTTCTTGCGGCGCTTCGCGAGCAGGGTGGCACCCATGCGGTCATCGAGCTCGCCTCGCTCGGAATCGCCGAGGACCGGCTCTATGGATTGCAATTCGACGCGCTTGCTTTCACGAATCATGGCGATGGTGACGCTCATATGGCTGCCAACCGCCGTCTGCTCACCGATCCTGGCTTTCACAAGTCATCGATGACGCTTTGTGCCTTCAATGGAGACGACCCGGCCGGCCGTGAGCTCGCCAGTTCGTCGCCGGGCCGGGTCGTGACTTTCGGGTTTGGCGCCGCGGATGTCACGCCGGAACGTTATGCGTCCGATCGCGCCGGCATTTCCATGCGGCTCAACGGACACGACCTTCGTTTCCCGCTGATCGGCCGGCACAATGCGGAGAATGTTCTGGCGGCAGCGGCGATCATCGACGGCGTCCTGCCGTCGGAAGGCGCCGCCGTGCACCTGCAAACCGTGCAACCGCTGCCCGGGCGACTGGAAAGGCTCCCGGCATCGGCCGGCATCGACGTTTACCTCGATCAACCGTACATGCCTGCGAACATCGAGGCGTCACTTGCCGCAGTGAGGGAGTTCGCCGGTTCTCGCCGAATCGTCTGTGTCATCGGCTGCGCTGGTGGAGTCGACAGGGCACTGCGGCCATTGAGAGCCACAGCGGCGGTGAATGCCTCCGACTTCTGCATCCTCACCATTGAAGATCCTCGGGACGAGCATCCTGGCTCCATTGTGCTGGACATGCTCAAAGGTGTGCGTGATGCGGCACCCGATCGCTGGAAGACGATCGGGCATCGCCCCACAGCGATTGCCGTTGCGATTCGTGAGGCTTCTCCAGACGGGATCGTCGTTCTCATGGGACGACGCGCCAATGGCGCAGACCTCCGGAACGACGACCGGCATTTAGCGATGGACGCGCTGCAGGCGGCGTACACATCCGTGTAGCGCTGATTGCCTAGCCAAGTGGCGATCGCAGTTTCCCGGGGTAGTCTTCACGATACCCGCGGTCCAACGTTCCGCCAATCGACTCGAGAACCTCGCGCGCCAGTTGTAGAAGCGGAGAAAGTGAGTCGTTTTGCACTAGCGCCACCATGGCCGTCTGTGCTCGATCGAAAAAGGCCGCGTCGAATCTCTTCACCGCTCGAACCAGATAACGTCCCCGGCTGGAGAATTGCCCGTGCCACCGCAGGAAGATGTCGATCATGCTTATGTACAAGTCCATCGCCATCATCCGTCGTTCATCCCGATCGGCGCACCGCTCGATGTCCGATAGAACAGCCGTCAGGTAGCGCCGTGGCAAATCCCATTTTTCTTCGCGAGGCGGGCCGGAGCTAAGCAATCCCCGCGCGACTTCCTTCAATTTCGACGCAACCTCGCAGGGCTGTGGCAGGACGAGGCTCTGATCGACCTTGGCTGTCAGGACGGCAAAACCATGGTTGTGCTCCGCCCGCATCATGGCGTGAAGGGTTTCGGGATCATGAACGAGAGCGTCAAAAAGAAAACCGTTCGACGAAAAACGCTCGGAATACGCGTGAGCGAGATTGTTCATGACAACGATCACGTCTATGTCGGAATCGGCATCGCCGCGGCCAAACGCGTGGGAGCCATAGAAAAAGCAAAACGAAGGCTCGCCGTATCGTTCGGAAACCGTATCCAGGATGAATTGATGGCTCGGTCGAGTGAAGTCAGACGGCACGAATAGAGCCTCGGTGACTCGGGATCGACGAACGGACAAAGTTGCGGAGGAACGTAGCTTTTACGACATGGCCGTTCACTCGACGCTCCGGTCGAGGCTGCGGAGACCTCGCTCTCCGCAGCCTCAACCGCGATGTTCGGGCGTGATCCTCAGCTGAGGCAGCGACCCCATCCGTCGCAGAAGAAGGGGCCGGGGTCGAAGTAACCGCCGCCGCCGTCGCCGCCGGGCCCACTGCCGCACGCGCCATCAGCATAACAAGCGGTGAAGTTGCCATCCGTGCCGCTCCAGCACGAGGCGTATCCATAATCACCGGACCACCAGCATACATTGTGGTTCTGAGCGTCCGTCGTACATGACTCGCACGCCAAAGCGCTCGGCGCCGCAGCCAATCCTGCAACAGCTAGAGCAGCAACCACCGGTAACGTGTTGAGCTTCATATATGAGCCTCCTCTCCTTTTCTAAATATTGCCACTTTTACAGAAAACGAAAATTAGCCTGCCGAGGTTCGTGCATTTTGCGGTAAGGAGACGGAGCAGTCAAGTGGATGTACTACTACTCCACCCACTTCGCGATAAATAGATTCATCTCATGACTGTCCGGCTTCGCCCTGCTGGATGCCCAGATCAGATACTGCCCGTCCGGGCTGAAAACGCAGAAGCCGTCGAAGCCGGGGCCGGTGGTGATGCGCTCCAGGCCCTGTCCGTCCTTCTGAATGGTCCAGAGATCGAAGTCGAAACCTTTGGCGTTCACGTTGGACGCGAAGATGATCCGCTTCCCGTCGTTTAAAAAGTATGGACAGAAGTTCGCGGAGCCGTTGTGGGTGATCTGGCGCTGGTTCGTGCCGTCGGCGTTCATCAGGAAGAGCTCCATCAGCAGCGGCTTGACCAGATCCTTCGCCAGCAATCCTTTGTATTCGTCGAGCGCCGGACCGACCGGATGGTTGGCGCGCCAAACGATCTCCGTGCAGTCGCCGTTGTAGAACGCGCCGCCGTCGTAACCCGGCGCATTGGTCAGGCGCTTCACTTTCCCGCTCGCTTCGTCCATCTCGTACAGATCGAGATCGCCATCGCGCATGGACGTGAAGACCATCTTGCCGCCCTTGTGACACCACGTCATCTCCGCGTCGTATCCCGAGGTCGTCGTGATCTTCTTCGGATTCGAGCCGTCGACATTCGCTTCGACGATGTCGAACGACGAGTACACCGGCCACACGTATCCCTTCGACATATCCGGCCTCGGCGGGCAGTCTGCGCCGCCGCCCTCCGTCGTCGCATAGATGATCCGATCGGCCTGCGGGTAGCGGTAGTAGCCGCACGTCGTCCGTCCCTTGCCGCTCGAGACCAGCTTGGTCTCGCCGGTGGCCAGGTCCATCGTGTACTCCTGATCGCATCCCGCTCCCGGCACGGTGGCCTGAAAGATGATCTTGGTCCCGTCCGGAGTGAAATAGGCCTCGGCGTTCTCGCCGCCGAACGTCAGCTGGCGAATGTCCTTCAGATGCTTCTCGCCCTCGTACGTCTTCTCGAACGGCTTGCCGGCGTTGATGGTGAAGCTCGACGTCTTCGGAGCCGCTGCCGGCGGCGCGCCGCCACCGCCGCGAGTGGTCAGCGTGGCCCGCAGTGTCAACGGGGCGCCGCCGCGAAGGACGACGATGTCGACCGTGTCGCCGGGCTTGTGATCCTGCAGCGCGTACGACATGTCGTAGAGGTTCTGGATCTTCGTCCCGCCGATGTCGACGATGCGATCGCCGCCCTTGATGCCGGCCTTGTCCGCCGGCGAGCCGGCGCGCACGTCCGACAGCAGCACGCCGCCGGTCGTCGCATCCATCGCCGAGTAGTCGGGGACCGTGCCGAGGTAGGCGCCGTAACCGCGGGAATCGCCTTCCATCATTGGAGCGCTTGAAGCGCGCGCGTAGACCGGCGTCACCGAGCCGCGCGCCAGCGGCGCCATCACGTTCACGATCAGCTTCACGATCCGCGCTTCGCCTGCGAAGTTGATCGGATCGGCTACATCCTCGGGCGTGTGATAGCGCTCGTGCGCGCCGGTGAAGAAGTGCAGCACCGGGATCTTCGCGGCGTAGAAGCTGGTCTGGTCGGACGGCCCGTAGCCGTCGCCCGTCTCGGTGATCTTGAGGTTCGATCCCGCGCCGGCCGTGTCGACCAGCGCCTTCCACTGCGCCGCCGAGTCGGTGCCGAACGCGGTGATCTTGTCCTCGCGCAGGGCACCGACCATGTCCAGATTCACCATGGCCTTGATGCGGGAGAGATCCACCGGCGGATGGGCGACGAAGTATCCCGAGCCGGCAAGACCACGCTCCTCGCCCGAAAAGAGCGCGAAGAGAATCGTGCGCCGGTCGGGAAGCTCTGCCAGCGAATCGCGCAGAAGCTCGGCGGCATTCAGCACGCCGGCATCGCCGGAAGCGTTGTCATCTGCACCCGGATGGATGGCCCGGACGTTCGGCTTCATCGAGCCCTCGCCGCCGTATCCGAGGTGATCGTAGTGCGCGCCGAGAACGATGACGTCGTTCGCCAGCGAGCCTTTGCCCGGCAGGATGGCGGCGATGTTCTCGCCGTTGTCGAACTGCGGCTTCACGTCGGCCACACCGCTCACGCGCGATGTCAGCACGCGTGAACGCGGCTTGAGATCGGCGTCGACGTCCTTCTGAAACGCGGCCAGATCGATTCCGGCATCCTTCAGCCAGCGCTGCGCCACCGAGGTCTTCACTTGAATCACCGGGATGCCGGCAGGACTCTCCGGCCCATCGTTCACCAGCGGCGGAACCTTGTCCTTCCCCTCGTCCTGCACCGGCCCGGTGGTGAAGATCACCGCCACCGCGCCGCGCTCGCGCGCCTTCAGCACCTTGTAGCGCATGGCCGACCAGCGGCTCGGCTTGCGGCCGTCGAATTTCGAGTTGTCGTCCTTCTCCTGCGGCTCGTAGCGCAGCATCAGCACGACCTTCCCCTTCACGTCGATGCCGTCGAAATCGTTGTAGCCGATCGGCGTGGCGTCGATGCCGTAGCCGGCGAAGACCAGCGGCCCGGCGAACGCGCCGGCGCTGGAGAAACCGAGCGGCGTCCAATCGCCGTCCGCAACTCCCTCGAGCTTGTTCGCGCTACCAAGCGTGACGCCCATCTTCACCGGAAACGGCTGCCGGAACGACGTCCCGAACGCCGGCTGCAATCCGAGCGCGCGCAGCCGCCCTTCGATGTACGTCGCCGCCAGACCGATTCCCTTCGTACCGAGGCCGCGCCCTTCCATGTTCGGAGCGGCCAGAGTGCGGATGTCGGTCTCGATCGACTTGGTCAGCTTAGCGTCATCAGCAAACGCGGAGGCGCACACGAGGAGCAGCAGGGGGAAAGTTCGTTTCATGCGGCGAATAATACTGCGGCGCTACGCGCCGCGTTGTCTGCGCTTCGCGCGTTGTCAGTTGTCTGCGCCGCGGGCGCGTGGTCCGTGGTCGGCTCGCTGCCTGAACGCAACAGTCCACGCGCCCGCAGGCGCAGACAACCGACAACGCGGCAAAGCCGCAGACAACGCGCGCCAGCGCAGTAGAATCCGCCCATGCCGAGCCCGATCAGAGACTTCATCCAGCACCACTACCGCCACTTCAACGCCGCGGCCCTGCGCGCGGCCGCCGACGACTACATCAAGCACCTCGACGGCGGGAACAAGATGCTCATCACGCTGGCCGGCGCTATGTCGACCGCGGAGTTGGGGATCTCGCTCGCCGAGATGATCCGGCAGGAGAAGGTTCACGCCATCTGCTGCACCGGCGCCAACCTCGAGGAAGACATCTTCAACCTCGTGGCTCACGATCACTACGAGCGCGTGCCCGGCTATCGCTATCTATCGGCGCAAGATGAAAAGGCGCTTCTCGACCGGCACATGAACCGCGTCACTGATACCTGCATCCCCGAAGGCGAGGCGATGCGCCGGATCGAATCGGCAGTGTTGAAGCATTGGATGGCGAAGGATCAGGAAGGTCGCCGCCTTTTCCCGCACGAGTTCATGTACGAGATCCTCCGCGACGGCTCGATCGCCGAGTTCTACCAGATCGATCCGAAGAATTCGTGGATGATCGCCGCGGCCGAAAAGAATCTCCCCATGTTTGTCCCCGGCTGGGAGGACTCGACCCTCGGCAACATGTACTCCGGCCACTGCATCTCCGGCGATGTGAAGAACGTACACACCGTCCGCACCGGCATCGAATACATGATCGAGCTGGCCGATCACTACACGAAGACCACCCAGGACGGAAAAACGATCGGCTTCTTCCAGATCGGCGGCGGCATCGCCGGCGACTTCCCCATCTGCGTCGTCCCGATGCTCCACCAGGACCTCCAGCGCACGAACGTCCCGCTCTGGGGCTACTTCTGCCAGATCAGCGACTCGACGACGAGCTTCGGCTCGTACTCCGGCGCGGTCCCGAACGAGAAGATTACCTGGGGCAAACTGGGCGTCGATACGCCGAGCCACGTGATCGAGTCGGATGCCTCGATCGTGGCGCCGTTGATGTTCGGGTATGTATTGGGGTGGTGACTTCGGACCAAGGCGGTTAGGCGCTACTTATGTCTGATGACACCCCACACTTCTCCAGCTTCTACATTCATGTTCAAAGGATATTTGATGCGCTCGGACCGCAAGTTGCAGAGCGATTTGGCTCTGTGCCCGTTGATCACCGCGAGCTAGGCCGCTACTACTCTCTCTTGAGCGAGGAATTCATTCGCGCTTTGGTGCGTAGCAAACCGCCGACGCTTGGCGAGGCGGTCATTCGAGGCGAACTGGAGCCCGGTCTTGTGGTCACCCACTACGGCGCGTTCTTCTGTCGCGGCGTTGGTCAGTATTTGGATGGAAAGCGTCGCGACCTGCCGGACATGTACGCGAAGCTCGACGATCTCCGACCGAGCTTGCGGGCATTTGCCACTCTCGATCCGAAACATTTCACCGCAACGTCAGCGGGCGGGACCTTCAGGGGACAGCAACGGCTCTTTACTTCAAGCGTGATTTCGAATGTTGGAGCCGAACGAATCGATCTTAAGCTGATCGCCGCTGGTCTTCTGGTGCCTGATCTGTTCGGTGACGGTTCCAGCGTAAAAATACCAGCTTGGCACTCAATGGGCGAGATCTGGCCGTACCAAATCGACGCGTTTGCTGCAGCGGAGGAGGAGCCGTATCCCGCGGCCAAGGATCTCGAGCAATTGCTCGCCGTTCCAGAGAAAGACATCAAGCGCACATTTGCAGAGCTAATTGGTGAACCATACGTTCACCCAGATTGGCCCGGAGAGACTTCCGACCTCTTCACATCACGGATCACTGTGTCTGGCAGGCCGCTAATTGCGTCATTCCTGCTGAAAGGACCGGCGCGTTTTCACCCCATGAAGTATCCCGACCTCGGAAAAATGGGCGATCAGATAGTCAGGCTTTTTAACGATCCCTCAGATCTGCTTGTCATCCAGCACTGTCATGAAATCACTCCGGCGATCCGCGCGACGATGCGCGCATTTGCGAATCAAATAGGGCGAGCGCGCATGTACAGCGTCATCGATGGCCCCGAAACACTCCGCATTCTGCGGGCAAACGGCAAGCTAGGCTTCACGCCTACTAAGAAGCGAAATCGGAGAAGAGCACGGGCTGGTTCATAGCCTGGTCAGTTGTCCGAATAACTTCTTGGCAGGTCGCGTTCGGAGCAGCGTATGCCCCGGAAACTCGTCTTCGTCATCCTCATCCTCATCGCCTTCCCAGTTCTCGCCCGCCGCCGCGCTACCCTCCCGCCCGCGCCGTTGAGCCGCAAGGTCATCGCCTCGGCCGTGATCTGGATTGCCGATCGCGTGCGGATCGATCCCTCCGAACCGCGGCGGCATTGGGAGAACGTCCCTTTTCTCGACGGACTCATTCTGATAGGCGAAGAGCTGGAGCATGAAGCGAATCCGGACGGACCTCGCCTGATCGATCGTGCCTCTTCCGTCATACTCGGCAGCGACGACGACATCATCAATCTCTACTGGGGCGATGGCACCGCCTGGGCGCAGGCGGCGCTCGATCTCTATCGCGTCACGCCTCCGGGCGATCCGCGTCGCGACGCGCTGCTGGCGATGCTGGCCGGTCCGATGAACTTCGCCGAGCACGCCATCCGCACGTCACCAACTTCCGGCGCGCCGCGGGACCCGTGGTGGATCGAAGGCGGCTACGGCGTCCGCTTCTGGCAGGACGACATGTACATGGTCATCCCCTGGCTGGCGATGAACGGCTCCTCGATCGATGGGATGCCGTCGAATGAGTCGTCGCGGAATCTGGCGTACGAATGGACCGAGGCCTACATCTACGATCACCGCCCCACCTCCTCCGATCCTCGGGTCGTCGCCGTTCCCACTGCTCCCGCGCGCACCGGCTTTCTTCTGTGGGATCCGAATCACGATCTCTTCCAGCATCAGACGGAGTGGATCGGCAGCAGCGATCTTTTCTGGGGTCGCGGCAACGGCTGGTCGGCCATCGCCCTGATGCGCGCCGCGCACTATCTCGATCAACCGTACACCGGCACGCAGTATCCGAGCGTGGTGAGCCCGGCGGAGATTCGCGAGATCCTCGTGCGAATGGCGGCGTCGGTGAAGGATCGACGGACGCCCGACGGCGGTTGGCCTTCCGACCTCTCCCATCCGCTCAACTGCTCCGCCGCCGAAACTTCGGCCACCGGCATGATGACGTTCTTCCTCGCACGCGGGATCAACGAAGGCTGGCTCGATCGCGATACCTATCTCCCCGTGGCCATGCGCGCCTTCCGCCTCCTCATGCAACGCATCGACGCCGACGGCGACGTCACCGGCATCCAGCCGCCCGGCACCGGGCCGGATTGCAGCCGGCCGACGATCGCGTCGGACGATGTGATCAACGTGAATTACGGCCCGGGTGTGTGGCTGCTGGCGGCGTCGGAGGTCATGAAGTTTCCGGAGGGGGATCTGGCGAGGTAGTACGCCCTGTCATTCCGAGCGGCGCGAGGAACCCCCGGCTCGGAAAAACAAGAACGATGTCGAACACGATCTGCCCGAGGGTGGTGGTCGTACGCAAGAGGTTCGTTTCGCGCTTGACCACCACCCCACTCACTTCCGCGAGGGCGATTGACCCGCGGCCGCCAGCCGGGGATTCCTCGCGTCGCTCGGAATGACAGATAGGAATTCGCCCGGGCGCTCCCAAGGCACCCGATGCCCCGCATCCTTGATGATCGCCAGCCGCCCATCGCGCACCAGCGAGACTGCACGCGTCGCTTCCGCGACGTATTTCGTATCGCGCGCGCCGGCGATCCAGAGCGTTGGAATCGTCAGTTCGTGCAGCCTGGCGGCGACCGGCGGCAATGCGCCGGATGACCATTCGCGAAGCGCGCGCGGGTCGTAGTCGTCGCGGGTGCGAGCGAGAGAAGGCCCGGCGAGCACCGGCTGCGCGTTCCAAGCGGTCATGACCGTGTCGAAATCCTCCGTCTCGAAACGTCGAGCCCATGCTTCATCGGACGTGCGGCGAGCAGCACGGGCGGAATCGTCTTCAATGCCGAGGCCGGTGGAAATGAAGATGGCGCGGTTGTATTGCGCGCCGGCGAGGAGCGCGTGTAGCGCGAGGCGGCCGCCGAGGGAGTAGCCGAGGAGGATGTCGCCACGATCGGGGATCGAATCGAGCGGAGGCGTCTCGATGGCGAATCCGGCATCGCGCAGAGAATCCCAATCGTGAGGGTTGCCGAGGAAGCCGTGCAGGCAGGTGATCACCATAGCGCGTCGTATCGTTCCCACGCGCGTCGGCTGGAATCGGCGTCGGGGCGTAGCTCGGTGACGCGGTTTTCGATGCCCCACATCGCCGCCCAGTGATCGAAGTGCAGCGCGTGACTGTTCTCGATCATCCGTTCGCGCATGGCCGGATCGATTTTTCTCAACGATGCTACCCGGCTGAAGATCCGGCCGCCACCGTTGTTGAGGATGACGATGCGGAAGTCGATGCCGGCATCGAGTTGCGGCACGATCCAGGGGGCGTTGCTGTCGTAGATGGCGGTCAGATCGCCGACGACACAGACGTTCGGGCGTGCCGGATCGCATTGCCCGAGGAATGTGGAGAGCTGCCCGTCGATCCCGTTCGCGCCACGGTTCGCTTCGATGGTGAAGCCGCGCGGCTCGCGCGTGGCGGCGAGATCCCACTCGCGAATCGGAAGCGAATTGCCGAGGTAGACGCGGGAGTTGGGCGGGATCGTCCGTGAGAGCTCGCGGACCATGGCCAGCTCGGATGCCGGCTCGTCGTCGAGGATCTTGGCGATCGCCGCGGCGAGAGAACGGTCATCGTCGAAGAAGTGCTCATCGCGATCGCGGGACGTCACATCCTCCGGCAGCGCTTCGATCGGATGAAACTCGCCGCGCGTGCAGCCGGTGAACGGCAGATCGCCGAAGCTGATCAGCGGCAGATCGCGGCGTGATTCATCGAGATCGCGCCAGAAGCGGAGCGTGGGAACGTTGCCGATGCGGATCACGCCATCGAAATCGCCGCGCCCGATCATTCGCTCGCCGGCGGTGATGAGGAGATGGGCGAGCTTGGGATCTTCGCGTAAACGCGAGAGTGGCTCGGCGTAGATGGGGGCGTTGAGCGCGAGGGCGAAAGCGCGAGCCTTTGCCTGGTGCGTGAACGTCAGCCCGCCGAGAATCACAAGTGGACGCGCAAACGAGATGGGTTGCTTGGTTACTGAGTTGCTGAGTTGCTTGGTGTCTGACTCAGCAACTTTGCAACTCAGCAACCCAGCAACCTCTTCGTCCACCAGCGGCTCATCAAACTCCACATTGAAGTGCACGACCGAACCACGCGCGTACACGCCGAAAATATCCTCCTGCTCGATCGCCTGCGGCGCGCCGGTGCCGCGGTATCGCGCGGGACGGTCGGCGGTGATGAGGATCAACGGCGTCCCCGAGTAGTGCGCTTCGATCGCGGCAGGGAGCAGTTCGGCGACGGCGGTGCCGGATGTCGTGACGACGGCGACAGGACGACCGGTCAATTTCGCGCGGCCGAGGGCGAAGAAGGCGGCGGAGCGTTCATCGACGAAGGAGTAAATGCGGAGATCACCAGCACAGACAGGAGTGTCTGTGCCACATTGTTCCCGGGTTGACTCCTCAATACTGCTGTTTGTGGCACAGACACTCTTGTCTGTGCTGACGGCTCCGAGCACCGCCAGCAGCGGCGCGTTGCGCGAGCCGGCGCAGACGCAGAAATCGATCGCGCCGCGGCTGCAGGCCTCTTCGATCACGCGCCGCGCTTCGGCGATGTTGGTCATGCGAATGCTTCGACGTGCGCGTCGACGCCGAAGAGCGCCTTCACCTGCTCGCGTTTCTCGCGCAGCTCTTTCCACTCCAGCTCCACGCGGCTCTCCTGCAGCATTCCCGCGCCGGAGCCGACGCGCACACGATCGCCGCTCCACTCCAGATTGCGGATGGCCACCAGCGCCAGCGCGGAACGGTCCTCGCGCTCCAGCCCGAACGGCGCGCCGAAGGTGCGGCGCTTTACGCCGCGATCGGCCTCGCGCAGCCAGCGCTCGCCGGCCTCGCTGCGAGGGGAAACGCCGAGGGCGGCGGTCGGGTGCAGGCGGCGAACCATTTCGGAGAAGGACATCCGCTCCGAGCCGCCGCTCTCGCTAAAGAAAATCGGCGTGATCAGGTGCGCGATCTTGGGAAGGCGCAGCGTCCCCAGCGGACCGATCTCGATGTTTCCGAACGGCGCCAGGCGTCGCACGATGTCGTCGACCACGAAGCGATGCTCGCGCAGCTCTTTCGGATCGCGAAGCAGTTCCTCCGCGCGCGCGAGTGGCCGCGTTCCTGCCAGCGCCATCGTTCGATAGCCGCGCGCATACGCTTCGAAGAGCAGCTCTGGCGTCGCGCCGATCATGCCGTGGTTCTGATACGAATAGCCGTAGGCGCGCATGCCCGGCGGCAGGAGGCTCAGTCGCGTGAAGAACCAACGCCACCACTCGCCGCGCTCGACGAAACGGCCGCTCTCGAAAATCACCGGCACGATCTTCTGAAAGTCGCCACGGACCATGGCCGCGTGCGCGGAATCGAAGAGCGCCGTGAAATCGTCGAGCGATGGCGTATCCCAAGCCACCCGCGGCGCGTCCTGCTGTTCGAAGCGCGCGGCCAGCTCTTCGAAGCTCATCTCTTCCCACGCCGCCGGATGCCGCCACGGATGCGGGTCGTCGAGAAAAAAATCGGCGATGAAAAACGCCGGCCGCTCGGGCCGCCGGAATGGCAGCTGCTCGAACGGCCCCCATCCGACAAACACGCGCCCCGGCGCGGTCTGGATGAAGGCGAAGTCGGTGTGGGGCATGGAGGGAGGATTGTATCGGGGTTGCTGGGTTGCTCAGTTGCTGGGTTACTGAGTGGAATTGTTACGATGCCGGGCGTGACCGACTCAGAGACCGCGAGACCGCGACACCGCGAGACTCCGCAACCCGACGCAGCAACCCAGCAACTCAGCAACTCAGCAACCGTCTACGCCGGTCCCGACCCCACCCGCATTCGCGGCATGTTTTCCACCATCGCCGCGCGCTACGACCGCGCCAACACGGTCATGTCCGCCGGCGTGCATCACCTCTGGCGGCGCAGGGCGGTGCGATGGTCCGGTGCAAAAGAAGGCGACGCCGTGCTCGATTGCGCCACCGGCACCGGCGATCTGGCGATCGCGTTCAAGAAAACCGTAGGCAACGGACGCGTCGTCGGGACCGACTTCACGCCGGAGATGATCGCGCTGGCGCGGCAGAAGTCGAACGACATCACCTTCGACGTCGCCGATGTCACCAACCTGCCGTTCGATGACGACAGCTTCGACATCGCCAGCATCTCTTTCGGCATCCGCAACGTCGGCGATCCGGCCAAGGGGATTGCGGAGATGGCGCGCGTGGTCCGTCCCGGCGGCCGCGTGATCGTGCTCGAGTTCGGCCAGCCGTCGAACCGCCTGGCCTCCTTCCTCTACGACTCGTACCGCCGCCACTTCCTCCCCCGCCTCGGCGGCGCCGTCACCGGCGAGCGCGGGGCCTACGAGTATCTCGAATCCTCCGCGGCGCGGTTCCCGTGCGGCGAGGAGTTCGTGGCGATGATGCGGCGCGCGGCGGCATTCAGCTCGATCGACTTCCGCCCGTTGACGTTCGGAGTCGCATATCTCTACCGCGGCGTGGTCTCGTAAGCGTAGCGCCGTCGGCTCGACGGCTGTACCGCCGCCGGCTCGGCGGCAAGTCAACAGAACCGCCGGCGAGCCGCCGGCGGTCCAGCCGGCCAGCGGCCAGCGCTACGCTTTGAATGCCTCACCGCGAATACGCGTCAATGATCCTCTCGATCGCCTTCCTGCACACCCTGCAAAACCCCACCTCATCCCGCGTGAACATGATGCAGTCGACCTCCGGCCGGTACAGCCCGCGCGGTTCGTAGGCCGCCCCTTCGAACGCTCCAACCTTCCCCGCGAACTTCTGGCCGCCGAGGAATTGCGTTTCCCAGGTGCGCTCCTCGGTGAAGAGCTTATCCATCTCCGACTCCGGCGCATTCGTCGCCCGGAGCCGCGCACGCTCCTTCTGAATTGCCAGGCTGTGCTTCTCGAACGTCTCCTTGTCCCACAGCGTCGGCAGCGGCGTCGATGAATCCATGAGGTCGCGCCACTTCACGTGCGCCGGATCGTGCAGCGCGGTCACGTTCGGCTCCCACGGCTCCGGATGCTCGCTGCTGCCGCTCGTCGCGTACGACACCGGCGAGGTGTAGTACTCGTCCGCCAGCGCCGCGAAATGGTGGCCGAACTCGTGCACGAAGACGTACTCCGCGAAGGCGCTGTCGACGCAGGCCGTGGCCTGATCATTGAAAATCCCGCCGCCGCCGTACTGCTTCTCGTTCACCAGGATCTCGATGAAGTCATAGGGAGCCGACGACGCCACGTCGCGCATCCGGTGATCGTCGAGCGTCAGCACATAGCGCTCCGAATCGAAGATGTTGTACTGCACGCCGGTCATGGTGCGGCGGTTGTCGCTCGTGCGCGGGCGATGCACGCCGCTCGCCGGCTCGACCAGATCGAGCGAGCGCACGTTGAAATCCTTGCGCCGGCTCTTGAACGGCTCGGTGTCGAACAGCTTGCCCACCATGCGCGTCACATCCTTATGAAACTTCGGCAGCTCGCTCTCCGTGTAGCCCTCGCCGATGACGAGGATGTCCACCTTCTCCGCCGGCGGCCCGTTCTCGATCACGTTCCAGACGCGTCCCGCCGCTTTGCGCTCGGACGGATTGACATTGCGTGACGACGGATCGATGAGCGTCGACCACAGCTGCTGGAACGCGCCATTGGCATCGCGCTTCTTGATCACCAGCTGCACCGGATGCTTCGGCCACGGAAAGCGCACCGACTCCGCGAACGTCCCCGCGCGCTGATTCGCCTCATCCGTCGTCTGCCACTCGCCGAACACGGAGGCAAACCCGCGCGTATAGATCGGCTGATTGGTTTCGCGATCGATCACCTCGAAGTAGTAACTGCCGAGGTTGAGCGTGTCGATGAGGCGGGAGCGGCTGCCCGGCCAGGGACCGTCGGAGACGACCGAATCGAGGGCGATGATCTCCTCCCCATGATTGCCGGTGTGGAAGTAGTTCACGCGCATGGTGCGATCGAGAAACAGGTCGTCGAACGATGCAGCGACGGCGGAGGTGGCGAGGAAGAGGGTGAGGATGACGGCGAGCTTGCGCATTCGGGGATTGTAATTGCCCGGGTTTACCAAAAACCTTCGCATCACCAACTTCGTACCAACAACCTCCCCATGCTCTCCATCTCCCATCTCTCGAAAACCTACGCCAACGGTGTCCGCGCGCTCGACGACGTTTCCCTCACCATCGATCGCGGACTCTTCGGACTCCTCGGGCCCAACGGCGCCGGCAAATCGACGCTCATGCGCACCATCGCCACGCTGCAGGAGGCTGACTCCGGGACCATCGTTTTCGATGGAGAAGAAGATCCGCGCGTCCTTCGCGGCAAGCTCGGTTATCTCCCGCAGACGTTCGGCGTCTATCCGCGGATTCCGGCCATCGAGCTGCTCGACTACCTGGCCGTGCTCAAGGGCGTTGCCGATCGAAAGAATCAGATCGACGCGCTGCTCCAGCTCACCAATCTCTGGGACGTTCGCAAGCGCGCTGTCAGCACCTTCTCCGGCGGCATGCGCCAGCGTTTCGGCATCGCCCAGGCGCTTCTCGGCGATCCGAAGCTGGTCATCGTCGACGAGCCGACCGCCGGACTCGATCCCGAAGAGCGCAATCGCTTTCATAATTTGCTGAGCGAGATCGGCGAGAACATCGTGGTCATCCTCTCCACGCACATCGTCGAGGATGTCAGCGACCTCTGTCCGCGCATGGCCGTGCTGGCCGGCGGGCGGGTGCTGGTGGAAGGCAAACCGTCGGAGCTGATCGCACGATTGAGCGGGCGGATCTGGCGCAAGACCGTGCCGAAATCCGCGATCCCTGAATATCGCGCCACGCATACGGTCATCTCCACGCATCTCTTCGGCGGCGAGACCCGCGTGCACATACTGGCCGATGCGCCGCCTGACGCTGGCTGCGAGCTGATCGCTCCCGATCTTGAGGACGTCTACTTCTCCGTGCTCTCCGGAGCGGCGGCTTGCTGACGAAAATCCTCCGGTTCGAGTGGCGCTACCACACGCGGCAGATCTCGTTCGCCGCGGCGGCGCTGCTCTTCTTCGCGTTCGGCTTCGCCCTCACCGCCACCGGCTTCGGCCCGGCGAACGTGAACATCAACTCGCCCTACGACATCACCCAGTCGCTGGGATTGCTCTCGCTCGCATCGGTCTTCGCCGTCGCCGTCTTCTGCGCGAATTCGGTGGTACGCGACCGCGAGAATCAGTTCGAAGAGATCGTCTTCAGCACCTCGGTGGAAACGTTCCCGTATCTCTTCGGCCGTTTCGCCGGCTCGTTCCTGGCCGCGTTTACCGCTTTCAGCGCGACTGCCGTGGGGATGATGATCGCCGTCTTCATGCCGTGGCAGGAGGCGGCGCGCGCCGGCCCGTTCTCGCTCATCCCATATCTCTGGGCGCTCTTGGTGCTCGTGCTCCCGGGAATGCTGGTCACCGCGGTGACGCTCTTCGGCATCGCAACGTTGACAAGAAGCACGCTCGCCAGCGTCGTCGGCGCGGTAGCCATCTACATCTTCTATTTCGCCGCTGCCGCGTTCACAAACTCGCCGCTGATGGCCGCCTCGTCGCCGGGCGCGACCAGTGCCGCCGGCGCCTCGCTGCTCGATCCGTTCGGCCTCTCCGCGTTCTTCGAGCAGACCGCGTACTGGACGCCGCTCATGCGCAACACGCGGCTGGTGGCGCTCTCCGGCAACTTTCTGATCAATCGAGTGCTCTGGCTGGCGTTCTCCGCCATTGCCTGGCTGATCGTCTACAAACGCTTCTCCTTCCGCCTGCTGACGAAAGCAAAAGCATCGACACCGGTTGAAGACGATGCCGCACCGCCGGCGACAACCTACGCGCCGGTGAGCGTCTCCCCATCGTGGCGCGCGCTGTTCTCCGCGACGCGCATCGAAGTCCGCTCGGTCCTTCGCAGCACTCCCTTCATCCTGCTGACGATTCTCTGGGCCGGCCTGGCGGCGATGCAGATTCTCTCCGACGTCAACGGCGGCGAATACGGAGCCGCGTTTTACCCGTCGATCGGATTGATCCTCAACTCCATCCGCCAGCCGCTCTCGCTCGTGGCCACGGTCATCATCATTTATTACAGTGCGGAGCTGATCTGGCACGAGCGCGCCGTTGGGATGGCGGAGATCGTCAACGCCACGCCGGCGCCTAGCAGCGTCTTCGTGCTGTCGAAGTGGATCGCCCTTTGCGCGATGATCGCGGTCCTCGTCGCCAGCGGCATCGGCGTAGCCATCGTCATCCAACTTGCGCGCGGCGATTTCCAACCCGCAGCGATGCTCGAGATCGCCGGCGTCCTGGCCGTCCCGCTGATGATCTTCGCCATGGCCGCGATGCTGATCCAGACGCTGAGCCCTTCGAAGTACGTGGGCCTGCTGTTCGTCCTCGTCGCCGCCGTCTACGTCCAGGCCGGCAACAGCCTCGGCATCGAACATCCGCTGCTGATCTTCGCCGGCGCGCCGCCGCTGCAATTCACGGAGATGAACGGCTTCGGCGCCTCAGCCACACCCTTCCTCTGGTTCATGGCCCTCTGGACCTGCCTCGGCGCACTGTTTCTTCTGATCGCCGCAGCGCGCTGGCGGCGGGAACGCCTCGGCCGGACACCGGCCATCGTTCTCGCTTCACTGACGATCGCGATCGCCGGTTTCATCTTCTACAACACCAACCTCCTCAATCGCTGGACCTCGCGCGCCGCATCGCTCGCCTGGGCCGCTGACTACGAGAAGACCTACCGCGCCGCCTCGACGCAGGCGCGCCCGCACATCACCGCGATCAACGCGGACATCGCCCTCTTCCCGAAGAACCGTCGCTTCTACGTCAACGGAAGATACGCGCTCATCAACGACAGCACGTCGCCGATCACCAGCGTGCTCATCTCGATCCCTCGCGACGCCCGCGCCGCGAAGCTGACGCTCTCGAACGCGAAATTGATCCGTCACGACGAACGCTTCGCCACTTACTCTTTCTACTTCGACCGCCTGCTCCAGCCACACGAGCGCGCCATCCTGCAATTCGACATCACTTACGAGAATCGCGGCTTCACCGCGAATGCGCCCGACAACTCCATCGTCGCAAACGGTTCCTTCATCACCGCCGGACGATCCCTCCCCACCCTCGGCTACCGCCGCGGTTACGAGATCAGCGATCCCTCGGAGCGAAAAAAGCGCGGCCTGCCGCCGGATCCGAATGCCGGCGACGACGATCTCGCCGCGGAGTGGACCGGTGTCGATGTCACACTGTCGACCGAGCCCGAGCAGATCGCCCTCGCGCCCGGCCGTCTGACAAAGGAATGGATCGCCAATGGCCGCCGCTACTTCCACTACCAATCCGACCGCCCCATTCACAACAACCTGATCTTCGCCTCGGCACGTTACGCCGTCGCCACCGCAAACAACGTCACGGTCTACTACCACCCGGACCATCGCGCCACCGTGTCCCGGATTCTCGCCGCGGCAACGAATTCTCTACGCCGCTTCGAAACCAGCTTCGGCCCCTATCCCCAATCGCAACTGCGAATCGCCGAGGCCCCGGCGTACTGGCAATTCGGCGGGCTGGCAATGCCGGGACTTGTCTTCCTCAGCGAGAGCCGCACCTTCCTGATCGACGCCCGCGATCCGTCGCGCATCGACCTCGTCACGCGCCGCACCGCGCACGAGGTCGCCCATCAATGGTGGGGACACTACGTAACCCCCGCCGTCGTCCCCGGCGCCAGCACCATCATCGAATCGCTGCCGCGCTACTCGGAGCTCCTCGTGCTCGCCAAACGCAGCGACGTCCGCCGCTCGCTCGGTTTCGAGCTCGATCGCTACCTCAGCGGCCGCACCGCCGACCGCAATCCCGAGGTCCCGCTGACCCGCGTCACCGATCAGGCCTACCTCTACTACGGCAAAGGCGCAGTCGTCATGAACGCGTTCAAGCACTTCCTCGGCGAAGAAACGTTGAACCGCGCCCTCCGCAACTTCGTCGCAGCGAAGGGCGGGCCCGGCCATCAGCCGGTCATCGAAGACCTGTTCTGCTCGATCCGCGAAGTCACGCCACTCCAGTACCAATCGCTGATCGACGAGTGGACGCGTGATCGCGTGCTCTACGACCTGTCGATGACCTCCGCAACGTCCCATCGCCTTCCTGACGGCCGCTTCGAGGTGACGATGCAGGTGGTCGCTCACAAGTCACGCGACGACCAACCCGAGCTGCCGATCGATGACGCCATCGAGATCGGCCTCTTCGCGATCGATCCCGATGACGCCGAGGAGAAGGATGTGATTCATCTCGCAGCGCAGCCGGTTCACAGCGGAGCGAACACAATTTCGGTAATCGTCGACAAGCAGCCGTCGTTTGCCGCGATCGATCCGTACATCACGCGCATCGATCGGAATCGATTCGACAATGTGAAGAAGGTCGACACAGCCGCAACAACGCGATGAGTTTCCGACTGTAAACTCCTCGGATGCTTCTCAACTCCCCTGTCATCGCGCTGCTCATGGCGATGACGGCGACCGCCCAAGTCCAGGAGCAGATCACCGTCGAGCGCATCCTCGTCGACGCGCGCGTCACCGACGATCACGGCAATCCCATCACCGGCCTCAAGCCTGCCGACTTCAAAGTTCGCATCGACGGCAAGCCGGCGAATGTCGAGTCTGTCGAATGGATTCCGGAGACCGCGGCCGCGCGCGAGCTGGCCAGCATCGACGCCGCCATTGACCATCCGAACACCACGCTCGATCAGCCGGCGCCGCGCGGGCGGTTGCTGATCTTTTTCTACCAGACCGATTTCGCGCGCAACAGCTCGCGCATCGCCGGGCAGATGCAGACCGTGGTCAATGCCGACGACTGGCTGGACTGGCTCGATGCAGAAGATCGCGTGGCGGTGTTCTCGTTCGACTCGCATCTCAAATTCCGGCTCGACTTCACCAGCAACAAAGACCACATCAAAGACGCCATGCAACAGGCCATGCTCACCAACGAGCCGCCAGACGTGCGGATCGTTCCGATGCCGGCGCTGGCGAAACGGCTCGACAAAAACGAGATGCTCAAGGCCGCTACGCCGGAAGCGGCGCTGATCATCGTGGCCAATGCGCTGCGTCCGATCCCCGGACCGAAGTCGATCATCCTCTTCGGCTGGGGCCTCGGGCGCATGACGCCGACCGGCGTGGTCATGGAGGCGAAGTACATCCCCGCGCGCCAGGCGCTCGAGACCGCGCGCGCCACCGTCTTCTCCATCGACTTCTCGCAGTCCGATTTCCACTCCCTCGAAGCCGGCCTCGGAAAAGTCGCCGGCGACACCGGCGGTTTCTACGCGAAGACGTTTCGCTTCCCGAAGATCGCCGTCGAACGCCTGCAGAAAACGCTGGCCGGCCACTACGAGCTCGAAGTGCGCAAGCCCGATACGAAAGTGCGCGGCACGCACATCATCGAAGTCGACGTCCCATCGCAGCGCCGCGCCACGGTGCTCGCGCGCAGCACCTACATCGATCGCGAGTGACGCGGGCTCACCATTTGCACTTCTTTCTGTGCACGACGAAAGGAGATTTGCGAATGGCAAGCAAGTACGGGAAAAAAGCCGGTGAGAAAGTCGAAAAGGCGATGCACGAGCGCAAACGCGGCACGCTCAAGAGCGGCTCCTCCGGAAAGAAAGTGAAGAGCCGCAAACAAGCCATCGCCATCGGCCTCTCCGAGGCCCGGCGCGCAGGCGGCAAGGTGCCGTCGAAGAAGAGCTCGAAGAAATCGACTTCGAAGAAGGCGACAACGAAGAAGAGCTCCAAGAAGTCGACGAAGAAGTCCTCGAAAAAGTCGACGTAAGACCTCCTGGGAGCGCGGGCGTCCCGCCCGCCGCGTGGCAGGACGTTGCCAAGAACTGCGGACGAGACGTCCGCGCTCCCAGGGTTACACTCCCCGCGTGACCAACCGCGTCCTCCTCACCCTCTTCATCGCGGTCTTCGTCTGGTCACTCATCCATCCGCACGACTACTTCACCTGGTTTCTGGAAGTCTTCCCCGCCATCATCGGCATCGCGCTCGTCATCGGACTGAGAAAGAGCTTTCCGCTCACGCCGCTACTGCTCACGCTGCTCACACTCCACGCCATCATCCTCATGGTCGGCGGGCACTACACGTATGCCGAGGTGCCGCTCGGGTTCTGGATGCGCGACGTCTTTCACCTCGGCAGGAACGACTACGACCGCATCGGCCACTTCGCGCAGGGATTCGTCCCCGCCATCGCCGCGCGAGAGATTCTGATCCGGCGCAATGTCGTCCGCGGGCGCGGCTGGCTCTACTTCATCGTCGTGGCCATCTGCCTGGCCATCAGCGCCGCTTACGAATTGCTGGAGTGGCGCGTCAGCATCGCTACCGGCAGTTCCGGCGACGCCTTCCTCGGCACGCAGGGCGATGTATGGGACACGCAGGAAGACATGGCCACGGCCCTCATCGGGGCGCTGGTGGCGCCGCTGCTTTTGGGGAGTCTGCACGATCGGCAGCTTTCACGACTGGAGGCCGGTTCCGCATCCCGCGAAAGTCGGTGAGGAACCAGAGCACCAGCATCATCACGCCCATCAGCCAGTAGAAGTTGCGCGAGTGGACGCCGGCGATGAAGTTGCCGAACCACGGCGCGGCGATGAGGCAGATCGCCAGCAGCAGCTCGACGAATCCGTGGATGCCGAGGCCGATGACTTTGACGATGCCGAGCGGATAGCGCGTCATCACGGCCAACGCGAAGAGCACCGCGGCGAAGAGATAACACCACGTTGCCTGGCGGCCATTGAACCCGGCGATCGACGGGCCGGCGGCGAGGAGGATGGCCAGGGCGTAATCGAGGATGCCGTGCGAAACCGCTCCGATGCTGCGATGAATCATGGCAGGTCGCGTCCTTCTCCCTGATCGAGTACGAGGAACGGCGGATTGCCGTTTTCGGCGAGCGCATCTTGCAGATCGCGCAGAGGATCGTACTCGCCATCATCCCCCAGCGCGAATGTCCCGAAGTGAATGGCCACGCTCGTGCGCGCGCCAAGGGCGAAGTGCGCGTCGACCGCCTGGGCGGGATCGATGTGCACCGGCTGCATGAACCAGCGCGGCATGTACGACCCGATCGGCAGCAGCGCCGCGCGGATCGGCGCGAAGCGACGGCCGATCTCGGCGAAGTGATCGCCCCACCCGGTGTCGCCGGCGAAGTAGACATTCCCCGACGGCCCGCTGATGACGAAGCCACCCCACAAGTTGCGATTGCGATCGCTCAGCGCCCGCGCCGAAAAATGCCGCGCCGGAACGACGGTGGTCTCGATCCCGCCGGTATGCCGCGTGGTTTCCCACCAGTCGAGATCGACCGCCTCCCGAATCCCATTCCGTCGCAAGAGCGCCGCATTGCCGAGCGGCGTGATGACCGGCCGCTGAATCGCCCGCAAGGTCGCCACATCGAGATGGTCGTAATGGTTATGACTGACGAGCACGAAATCGATCGGCGGCAGATCCTCGAACCGAATCCCCGGCGCCCGATGCCGCCGCGGCCCCGCAAACGAAACCGGCGACACCCGGTCCGACCACACCGGATCGGTAAGGATGTTCACGCCGTCCATCTGAATGAGGGTGGTCGAATGATTGATGCAGGTGACCCGCAGCCGCCCGCTCTCCACCCTCTCCGGCGGCGGCGAACCATACACGTCATCCGAATGCTCCGCCCACTCCCCCGGCTGCCTCGAAACCTGCCACTTCAAAAACGACCCCTCCGTCTGCCAGCCGCGCTCGCGGTTGTGAAAACGCTGGCCGTCGAAGTGATCGGTTATGGCGCCGCGGTATCGCGGCGAGGCGAAGAAGATCCGCTCGATGGCCGCGGCGGCGAGGGCGCCGCCGATCGTCAGGGTTGCGGCTTTTGCGGTTCGTCGCATCGGCGGCATTTCAGCACAAAACCGTGCCTGGTGCAGACAATCTCCGGCCGGTCTAGCAACCTGGGGGCGTTGATAAACAGGTGCGGATACTCGACAATACACACACACAATTCCGAGCGTGCGAAACAGGAGGCGAATTTGCGAACAATACTCTTGGGCGTACTACTGACTAGTGTCACGTGTGCGAGCTTTGCATTCGACGCTAACGAGCACGCACGAGTGTCAGCCAATGCGTTTCGGATTGCGCGCGATTACTGGCTCCGCCACGCACAACCAAGTGACGCTGAACGACTAACGTTAAAGGAGTTCGGCGATTCCAGTTCCCAGTTCGGGTACGGGCAACTTGTCGTCTCAATCGACCATCGCATCGATACTCTCAAAATCTTCGAACAAGGCTACCAGCAAGGGCCACTTCCCACGAAGGTGAAGGATTTGGATCCGCGTATTCTCAAGCAGGCATTGACGGTTGACTTGAGCGCATTGCGCGCCGCTGCCACGAATGAAACGCATTTCCAATCGGAATTAACGACAAACCTTAGATTTTGGCACTACTTCGCCGTACAAACGGCAGCATATGGAGAAGCGGCGAAGACAAGCGACGATAGACAAGGCAATCTCTTTCTGGCGCTAATGCTCAACAGCTTCGCCGACCACTACCTGGAAGACTTCTTCGTACCTGGTCACATCCTCACGCCGCGTTATGGACTCCACGACGCAGTCGCTCTCGCTATGCACGATCAGTTCAACATTATCGGGACTCACTTCGAGCTGGATCGCGACGCGGTGAAGCACGACCTGGCACCAATTCTCGACGATGTCCCGCCGGACGTCCTAACAAGCATTCGAGCTCGACCAGAGCTGGTCGAGGCATTTCGAAAGGGTGACCTTGGTGACCTGACGCTCTGGGGCGATAGCGCTCTGGGTCGTTCCCCGACAGAAGAACTGCTCATCACACTTGTCGTATCGCGGTCGATCCTCGATATTCTGGAATCCTATGAAACTGGCAGACAAGTAAACCATCTGTCGAGCATCCTGTTTCTCGGCCCACGCTTGCGTATGATCGATACGTGGCACGGATCGTACGGTTTCGCCCAGGCGCAGATTCCTTACGGCTACCATACTGTACCGCCTAGTTTTCCTTCACATCTATGGTTTCCAAACGTCTTAGAACTCTACGCGGGACCGACAACGTTGATTTCCAAAGGGCAAGTCAGCTCCAGACTAGAAATAGGAGCGGATAAGCTGGTTTTTGGTTTCCCGCCATTCTTTCCCGACCGAAGCCGGTACATCAAGTCTGCCGCTGGCAATGAATTGTTGCTTTATCCCACTCAGCTTCAGTTCGGAATGACCATCGGCTTGTCGGTCGCCTACAACCATGGCGAAAAAGTTTTCGGTCCGCACAGTAGGGCAATCTTTGCGTTTCCGCTAATCCATAGTCAGGTTGGCATTGAGGGCGACATCAAACGGTACACTCTCCACGGCGCGCACGCGGTTACGGCTCGCTCGTACGGTGTACGGTTCCAGACCGGATTCAGTCTTTTGTCACTGCATTTGGGTTTCGCCCGGGATCATGTGTTCTTGAATGGTCGCCTCGAACCGGCGACAGCGGTGCGAGCTGCGATCGGCTTCAGCGGCCCAGCGCTGAAGTTGCCGCTGATTGGCCGCTTTGAGAGGAAGAAGCTCGAGCGCGACCGCTTCGATTATTACCCGAAGAACCGATACGACTAAGGGAGGCCTCAAGCCATCTCAGCGCCGCTTCCAAACCGACAACCCCAACCCCACAACCATCAACCCGAGAAACGTGAAGTTGACGATCGATGCCGAGGGCGGTGTGGTGCCGACGAGCGGTAGGTAGTGCGTGATCAGCTGGCCGCCGAGGTTTTGGGCGAGGAGGAGGACGAACATGAAGGGGAGCATGCTGCGGTAGCGGACCAGGACGAGGAGGCAAAGCAGGGCGGTGATGATGTGGGTCAGGCCGAGGAGGGCCCAGAGGGTTAGGAAGGCCTGCACGGCGGCGGGCGGGAAGGTGGCCAGCGGGATTCCGTCGGCCTTGGTCATTACGTCGTAGCCGTGAATGATCGAGTTCACGCCGATGGTGAGCCGCAGCAGCAGGATCAGGACGAAGGGCACGTACGCGAGCTTCTGGCCGCGATAGGTGTTGTCGATGGTCCTCGGAAATACATTGTCGAGCATGATGTCGGTACGGTGTGGGAGGCGCCGAGTTTCGTTCACCGTCCTCCGTGAGCCGCGCATGGCTCCTCGGGCTCGCAATCGTCGCAATCGGGGAACTCCATGCTTGCGGCGTTTCGTTCGAGATCCTCGGCTTGCACCCTGCGCCACTCGCGCGGGGAGATTGAGCGCGCGAAGGAGCTGCCGCAGGCCGGGCAAACCATGGCGTCGCCCGACACGGGTGTGCGGCAGGTGGTGTCGCTGCAACGATATGCGCGCGGCCGGTACAGCGCCACGATCGCGCCGGCGACGGCGCCGATCAGGAGAATGGCCTTGATCATCGTGTCGGCACTCTTCCCGTTTTCCACGAGCGTCGATGCGATCAACCCGGGCATTGCTCCGAACCATGCGCCCAGGATCAGGCGGAGAAGCGGACGGGTGGCGTCGATGCGGTAGGCGGTCTGACCGGCGTTGCGCGTCGTCTCTCCCCGTTCGCTCGCGGACGGCGGTTCGCGCACCTCATCCGGCCGCGGTTCCACCACGGTAACGGGCTGCCGCACCGGATGCGGCCAGCTCGCGCGCGGAGGGAGCATTAGCGCGTCGAGGTAGCGGGGATCGGACGCGATCTCGTCCATCGATTCGTCGAACCATCCCTTCTGGTTGGGCTCGAGGTAGCGCCGGATCGCGGCGCGCTCATTCCGATCGTCGCGCGCGCTGGCCTGCAGAGCCAGCAGCCAGGACATCGCCGTCGGCGGCAGGTATCCCATCGATTTGAGTTGATACGCCGAGGCACGCAACTTTCTCCATGAACGAAAGCGCTCGGCGACGTTCGCGGTCAAAATCCCGAACCCGAGGTACACCGTGGTCAGATCGGTGAGATGTTCCTCGGTGGTGCGATCGGAATCGGCCAGGTCGCAGTTCTGCCGCCACGCGTGTGCAACCTCGTGGGCCATGATTCCGACGACGGAGTCGGGATCGTCGATTTCCTTCGGCTGAATTCCGAATCGGGCGCGGCCGCGGTCGATGCCCGAGAACCAGCCAGCCGTTCCGGCGTCCCACACGTCGTCCGCGGCCGCTTCGTCGTCGGGAAGCGCGGTGAGCGAGATGTTCAGATTGCCGATGCCGGCGTGCTGCATGAGCCGCTGCGTGAGGCGATGCGCGGCGCGGACGCTGCCGTCCCAGGGATCGGGAAAATCGTCATCGGATGGAGTGAGCAGAGGAGCGGTCGCAAATTGCGCGATCCCGCGTTTGTTGATGAGCTCGCGGAGCGATCGGCCCATCCATTCGCGCTCTTCCTCGTTCGGCAGAAAGGACATGAAAGGCGATTTCACCACAGAGACACAGAGATCGCAGAGGGGCTCCTGCTACATTTCGCGGATGCGCATGATCGCCTCGGCCTTCCTGGCCTCAGCCCTTCTCTTCCACACCGCCTCCGCCCAACCGAAACCCGCCAACACTGTCGAGACTCGTCTCGCGGCGCAGAACGCACTGTTCGCGGAGAGCTGGGAGACGAACCTCAAGCTCGCTCCAACGCAGGCCACCGCCGTCGGCGACTATCGATACAACGACAAGCTTGGCGACAACTCGCTGGCCGCGATCGCGCAGCGGCATGAAATCGAGGCCGGGTTCCTCAAACGCATCAAAGCCATCTCGCCCGAGGGATTCAGCGAAGAGGATCGGACATCGCATGACCTCTTCCTGCGCACCCTGCAGGAGCGGATGGATGACTACGATCTGAAGGATTACGAGATGCCGGTGAATGCCCAGGGCGGCATTCACACGGGGCTGGCGGACCTGCCGAATGCGGTGCCGCTCGATTCGGTCAAGCATTACGAGGACTACATCGCCCGGCTGCACCAGATCCCGAAGGCGCTGCTGCAGACCGAGGACGTGATGCGCGCCGGGGTCAAGGATCACCTGGTCATCGTTAAGTTCCTGGCGGAGAAGATTCCGACGCAGTGCGCCGGCGTCATCGCCGCGAATCCGTTTCTGATTCCGATCAAGAAGATGCCGGAGAGTTTTTCGGACGCCGACAAGAAGCGGCTGGCCGAGGAGATCACCAAGGTGGTCAACGACGAAGTGCTGCCGGCGTACAAACAGTTTTCGGCGTTCATCACCGCCGAGTACATTCCGGCCGGCCGCAGCACGCTCTCCATCGAGAGTCTTCCTGACGGCAAGCGGCGGTATCAGGCTGCCATCCGGCGGCTGACCACCACCAATCTGTCACCCGAGGAGATTCACCGGATCGGGATGGCCGAATACGACCGCATCGTCGGCGAGATGACGGCGCTGGCGAAGGCGAACGGCTACAACGACCTGGCCAGCTTCCGCGATCACATCGAAGCCGATCCGAAGTACAAGCCGGAGTCGGCGCAGGCCATCGTCGACGACTTCGATCGCTACATCAAACAGATGCGGCCGAAGCTGCCCCAACTCTTTAACGTCATCCCCTCAGCGCCGGTGACGGTCGAGCCGATCCCCGATTTTCAGAAGGCCGCGGCGACGCACTACCAGACCGGCACGCCGGATGGGAAGCGGCCGGGCCGCGTTTCGGTGGCCGTCTCCGACTTCAAGAGCCGCACGATGATCAACGACGAGGCGGTGGCGTACCACGAGGGCATTCCGGGCCACCACATGCAGCTCTCCATTCAGCAGACCCTCAAAGGGCTCCCCGAGTTTCGCAAGCACGGCGGCAACTCGGCGTACACGGAAGGGTGGGCGCTGTATTCGGAGCAACTGGGGAAGGAGGTCGGCTTCTATCAGGATCCCGGCTCGGACTACGGCCGTCTGCGCTCGGAGCTCTTCCGCGCCGTGCGGCTGGTGGTCGATACCGGGATCCACGGTATGGGATGGAGCCGCGATCAGGTGGTCGATTTCATGCGCAAGTCGCACGCGGTCGACGAGCCGACGATTCAGTCGGAGACTGATCGCTACATCTCCTGGCCGGCGCAGGCGTGCAGCTACAAGCTCGGCCAGCTGAAGATCCGCGAGCTCCGCGCGCGAGCGACCAAGGAGCTCGGCGCCCACTTCGACATCCGCAGTTTTCATGACGAGGTGCTGGCCGGAGGGAGTCTGCCGCTCGATCTGCTCGATGCGAGGATCAATCGCTGGATCAGTCTGCAGAAGGCGGGGGGCGTTAAGAATTAGGGCGGCTACCAGCCGCGGAGCGGCGCAATCTACGTAGCCCACCGGCGTGAGCCGTGGGTTCCGCGATACCAGACCATTTTCAGCCGCGGAGCGGCGACATTTCGGAACTCGACATTCGAGATGCCGCCGCTCCGCGGCTGGACTTGACGAATCCCAGTCCCCACAGCTCACGCTGTGGGCTACGTAGATTGCGCCGCTCCGCGGCTGGACAAGAGCCCCGTCACCGGCTATCGCATCATCACGTCGTCCACCGCGCGCGCGAGATCCTCGAGGTACTCATCCCCCTTGGGATGGTGCGTGAGCGCGACCAGTACGTAGCGGCGTCCGGGGCCTTCGATGATGGCGGAGTCGTGGAGCCAGTCCTGGTAGGTGCCCCATTTGCGGAGGATGGTGAGGTTGCGGCCGGCGAGGGCTTTGATGAATTTGTGGTCGTCGTGCGGGACGTCGGGCGACAGGAAGATCTCGCGCATCTTTCGCGATGCGTCCGCGGATACGAGCCGCTCCTGCGACAGCAGGAGATAGAAGCGCAGGAGCTGCCGCACCGTGGCGCCGTGGGAGTGATTGGCCACCGGATCGCCGATGCGCTCGCTGTTGGCGCCGTAGTGTTTGCCGACCCAGATCCCTCCGCCGTGCGCGGCGTCGTAGAAACCCTGCTCGTTCAGCACCTGCTGGATCTCGCGCAGCCCCATCGCCCGCGAGTACTTCGCCGCCATCTCGTTGCTCGAGGCCTTGATCATCAGCCCGAGCTCGTGCTGCATTTCCGCATCCATCTGCGTGGCGGCATCGGGATGCAGCTGAAAGTACGCCAGCAGGATTCCGACCTTGGCCACGCTGGCCGCGTACTCGATGCGATCGGGATGGATCATGGCCACGCGCGGATGATTCAGATCGAGCAGGCCGACGGCGGTGTTCTCCGTCGTCATGCCGTACTTCGCCCGTAACCGCGCGTCGATCGATTCGAGGCGCTTCTGAAGGCGATGGTCGACAGGCGTGTCGTAGTTCAGCACGAAGCTCTCCGGCGTAACGACCGGGCGATGCGGGCCCGGAGTGCAAGCAGTCAGAAGGAGCAGGAAGACGATTCGAAATCGCACGACGGCAAGGATAGCGTTCCTACGGCCGCGACGAACGGCCGCGCACCGGCGTCCACGGCGCGTTGTAGACATCCGCGCCGAACGGTTTCAGGCCGGGTTGCGCGGCGAAGCCGAGGTGCGGGAGGGCGAAGATGTCCTCGATGCTGCGCAGGAGTGAGTAGTGGTTGTAGGGCGTGTCGTTGATCGAGCCGGGCTGGATGAAGCGCGAGATCAGCAGCGCGCCGGTGCGGCCGCCGCCCGGGCCGGCTGTGGGACCGCCCGGATTGGCGGTGTTCACTCCCGGCATTTCGTTGCAGCAGGCGGTGGCATCGCCGCCGTCGGCTTCGTCGAAGGTGATGATCAGCAGGCTCCCTTCCGCCCACGCCGGCGCGTTGAGGATGCGCGGCACCCACGTCTGCAGAAACTGATCGGCCGACACCAGGCCGCCGGCTTGTCCATCGACGCACGGCGCGTCGTGGCCATCCTGGCAGAGGTTGGGCGTGATGAAAACGTAGTTGGGAGTGGTCGCGGCATTGGCGAGATCGGTTTGCAGCTGCGCGAGATCGACGTCGTGCGCCACGCAATCGCCGGAGTCGAGCAACGACTGAAAATAGACGAAGGGATTGTGGCGCGTGGCGTACTGATCGCCAAGACGGGCGCTGAGAGTGCCATCGGCAGAGTTGAGGACCGGATGACGGCAGCGACTCCCCATGTCCTGCATGTATCCCTTCCACTTCAGGCCCTTTGCCGTGAGCTGATCGGCAATCGTCCTGGTCTCGGCCGGATAGACGCAGCCCTGACCGAGGGTCTGGCCGAAGAACGACGTCTGCGTTCCTGGGACGACGCTGGTGTAGACGCGGCAGTCGTCCTGCGTGGCGGCGTTCGGCGCCTGCCCGCTGATCATCGCCACATAGTTTGTGAGGCTGGCGTGGCCGATGCCGTAGTACTGCCGCAGCAACTGTCCCTGCGCCGGAAGCGTCTGCGAGAGATACGTCGCCGCCGATGACGGGCCGAAAGTCCTGTCGAATCCCTTGTTCTCCAGAACGATGATGAAGACGTGACGGATGGGCGGGGGCGCGGCGGCGAGGGTTCCGGCAATCAGGAAGAGGATGGTGACGATGGCCGGGCGGGTCATGGTCTTCCTTCATTCTTTCACATCACAGAATCAGCCCGTGGTTTCGGTGATAATCGAAAGCGGTCCGGAGGCAATCCTTGAAACGAATCGTGATTCTTGCGCTAGCCGTCTGTTTATTCATCTCTGCCGTCGCGATCGCGGAGACACCCTCGAACGTCGCCACGCTTGCTGCCGCCTATGCCACTCCGGCACTCGGTCCTGCGGCGAAGGTCGAGAAGGTACCGATCGTCATCTCGAACATTTCGATCGAGCTGACCTCCGGAAGCGCGGCGCCGGTCCTGGCCGGAGGGGAAACGATCGGCCTCTTCTTCCGCGGGCAAGGAACCTATGTCTATCGGTCGACGGACAAGATCGAGACCTCGCTGATGGAGTTCGAGGGGAAGAGGGTCGGGCGCAAGGTCGACGGGAGCAGCGTCAAGGGAACGTTCGATCGTCTCTATCTTCTCGCGGGAGGAATCGCGTTGCCGAAGATGCCTGGTGGCGCTCGCGACGAGACGCTCGATCAGGCGTTCAAGGCGCATCTCGAGCACTGGAACGGATTGCTGCAGACGCCGTCGTCACATCTTCTTCTGCGACAGAGGCTCGATGCACCGGCCTCGCCGGTAGCAGTAGCGCAGATGGCGGGCCGTGATGAAGACGTCTACATCCTCGATTCTCTCGAAGGGCGCGAGGAAGGGTTGTATGCCATCCTCACTCCTCCATCCGGAACGAACATGGCGACGAACCTGCGAGGTGCGCTCTTCCCGTACCAGATCGCCGGACAACCGTTCAGCCGGCAACGCGGGCCGTTCGTGCAGCCGCTCTTCCTCCTCACCGCGGTCGATTACACGTTGAGCGGTGGCGACAATGACGCCGCTCGCCTGACGGTTACCGAGTCGATCGTTCCGCGAGGCGTGCCACAAAGCGCCTTCCGCTTCAATCTCGAGTCGGGCGTGTACGACGAGCGGTCGAATTTCCGCAATCTGAACGTGGACGCGGTTCTGGATGGCGCCGGCAACAAGCTTCCCTTCCATTTCGAGCATGGCAGCATCCTGGTCGGCCTTCCGTCGAAGATGGCCGTGAACACTCCCTTCAATCTCCGTTTCGAGATTTCGGGCAACATCCTCTATCGCCTCGGCAATGGAAATGCCTGGCAGCTCGGAACCGAGGATTGGTTTCCGCAGCCGGGATTGAACGGCGAGTTCTACACGCTGCACTCGGTGGTGAAAGTCCGAAAACCGTGGCTGGCGTTCGCACCGGGCGACACGGTGACGCGCCGGGAAGAGGGCGACTTCAATGTCGTCGAGAGCACTGTCGCCAAGCCGGTGCAGTTCGCTGTTGCGCACGCGGGAAAATACGCGGTGTTCGATCAGAAACACGACGATGTGACCATCCACGTCGCCACATTCAACGGCGCGAACGATCTCGCGGCGCAGCAGCTCTCCGATCTCGCCTACCAGATCATCAAGTTCTACGAGCCGTGGCTCGGACCGTTCCCGTTCAGGGAGTTCAACATCATCGAGATCAACGATCTGGGCTGGGGACAGGCACCTCCCGGAACGATGTTCATGACCAAAGAGGCCTTCAGTCCGGCCCTCGGCGCGGAGTATCGCTACTACTCGCAGGGAGTGAATGCGCGCCTCGCCCATGAGATCGCACATCAGTACTGGGGCATCGTGGTGAAGATGGGAACCGACGAGGAGCAGTGGCTCACCGAGGCATTCGCCGAATACTGCGCCGGCCAGGTCGTAAAACAGATGAAGGGTGAGGGAGGCTATCGCGGCTTGGTCAACACCTGGCGCGCCGATGCCAGAGATGCCGGCTCGTTCGCACCGATTCCGCTGGCAAACCGCATCGAGATTCCGTGGTCATCGCTCGGCCAGATGAATCGCCGAGGCCTCATTTACGACAAGGGAGCACTTCTGCTGGAGGCGCTGCACAAACAGGCCGGCGACGAGAATTTCCTGAATGCGATGCGCACGATTCAAGGCCGGTACGCGTGGCACTTCCTGACCACGAACCAGGTCGAAGAGGTCTTCGCACACTTCGATCCCAAGACCGACTACCACGCCTTCTTCCAGCGCTACTACTGGGGGACAGAGACGCCGGACGTCAAGTAGCTTCAGTGGATGTATCCCACCGAGCGGAACCGGGCGATACGCTGCCGAGGCCAGGAGCTCTGCAGCGCGGCGGTGTCGGCGCGAAGTTGCGCCAGGAGCGGCGACGCGTTCACTGTGGCCGCCGTCCTGAGATCGATGATCTCCTCCCTGCCGGATTCGGCCGTAATCAATTGCCACGGACCTCGGATGACCGAAATCATCCTCCGGCCGCCGATCGCCTCCGGAAGAACCAAGGTCGACCTGATGGGGTGGTCTGGCACTGCCCTGGATTGGAGAATGGATGCGAGATCGATCAGCGAAACGGGCGTGGAGATCCGCGCGGGAGGGCGGCCCGGCGTCCGGACCATCAGCGGCACGTGGAGCAGCTCGGGATAGAGCGACTGTCCATGTCCCATGAGCCCGCGCTCGCCGAGGTGCTCGCCGTGATCGGAGAGAAACACGACCACGGTTCCGCGCGCGCTGGCGGCGGCGCGTTCGAAGAGCGTGGAGAGGCTGTTGTCGAGGCATCGTATGGCGGCGTGATAGATGGGCTCCTCGCGCACCTGCAGACTGAGAATCGTGTTGTGTCTCGCCGGTACGCCCGCGCGGCAGCCGGGCTCGAGATACGACGGCTCGTGCGCGTCCATGTAGTTGAGGAGGACAAAGTAGGGCGCGGCGTCATCGCTCATGTGCGTCAGCGCGCGGCGCGTTACCTGGCTTGCCGACCAGGCGCAGACCGTTCCCGCAAACCGCGGCCAGATCTGCGCCAGGATCGTCATCGGCGCGGCCCGGCAGAGATCCATGGCCCGTCCCGCATGTTCGTAGGAATCGAATCCGCGCCCGAACCCTGACCCTTCGTTGAGGAAGGGATTCGAGAGGACAGCCGCTGTCCGATACCCGTTGCGCCGATAGCGTTCCGCGAGTGTCAGGGCCTGCTTCCCGAACGTCTGATGATCGAAGTCGACGCCCAGCCGATGCGCATCGAGGCCGGTCACTGCCGCGAAATGCGAGGGGAGAGTCCAGGAGGAGGCCGCATACGCCGCGTCGTAGACCGTGCTTTCGCCGGCGAACCGCCGCAGCGTCGGAAGTTCGGGCTTCACGGTTCCATCGGGCTGGAAGACCGCGTCGTAGCGGAGGGTGTCGGCGACGACGATCAACACATTCGGACCGGCTGCCGCAGTCGTCGCTGCGTGCGGCGTTTGGCGCGGAATGGCCACGCCCACACATGCGGCTCCGAGCAGCAGCGTAATCATCGCGGCCACCAGGTACTTCGGTTTCGGCAGCCGGACGCGGCGGGTGATCCAGAACAGCACGGGGAAGATGACGATCATGGCCAGCAGTCCCCACTTCCGGCTCACCAACGCGATCCGGCAACCGATGAAGATCGCCGCGATGGCACAGAGAACGATGATCGCCGCCCGTTGCCGCGAGATGAGATACGCGGGAATGGCCAGGATTGCGGCGATGGCGACCCACGCCAGCGGGACGACGAGCCAGACGCGCAGCGGCACGAAGTCAAAAGGATCGACGCCGGCAACCCGATGGGTAGTGATGAAGACCGCTTCGACGATGCCCGCGACCAGCGCTCCCAGGGTGATCAGCAGGAGCTCGGCAGACAACGAGCGGGTAGGCTGCACCGGCATCAGACGCAGCCTAGGGTCGATCGTTTACGCTCGATGTGGGGAGGGTCACACCTTCGTTTTTCGCCGACTGCGCAAGCCGTTGATGCGAAAAGCATTGCTTGACACAGATTACTTGAAATCATAAAGTTCTTGATCCAATGAGTAACCCTTCGCTCCTCCGCCGGATGTTCAAGGTCTTTGCGGCATTGGCGATCGTTGGCGTTCTCGGCATCGCCGTGTTGCTGTCATCACTCTGGTTAGAGCGCAGAACCGAGGTCACACTCCCGGAACCGACCGGGACGTTCGCGGTTGGCCGCGCGATCTACGATTGGCGGGATGACGCGACACCGGACGCGCTGGCGCCGCATCCGGGAACCAGGCGCGAGCTTCTCGTCTGGATCTGGTATCCATCGGTGGCTGGCCAATCCGTGGCGGCGGACGACTACGTTCCGGCGCAGATGCGCGCGGCGGCCGCGCGCGCTCATGGCCCGACAACAATTCTCGGATCGCTCTTCGGCCTCCTGACCCGGGATGCATCGAAGGTCCACGGACACAGCAAGCCGAACACCGGCGTGTCGCCGGAGCAGCGCTCGTATCCGGTGGTGATCATGCGAGCGGGAGCCTCAGCCGAGGTGGTTGCGTACTCGACGCTCGCCGAGGATCTGGCCAGTCACGGGTATGTCGTCGTTGGCTTCGACGCTCCGTATCGCACCGGACAGGTGGTCTTTCCCGACGGCCGGGTGATCCGCAGGATCGCGGAGAACAATCCGGAGCTCTGCGAAGAGAAGCCGCAATCGCAGCAGTCTCGTTGCATGAGCAGACTGTTGAGCGCGTGGACCGCTGACACATCGTTTGTGCTCGACCGGTTGGAGCAGCTGAATCGCTCCGACGAGACGGGCAGGTTCACGGGACGGCTGGACATGTCGCGCGTCGGAGTCTTCGGCCACTCGTTTGGCGGGGCCACCACCGCCCAGTTCTGCCACGACGATTCCCGGTGCAAAGCAGGGATCGATATCGACGGCCAGCCGTTCGGGAGCGTCATTCAGACCGGTCTTCACCAGCCGTTCCTGTTTCTCCTGAGCGACCACGGCAAGGCCTCCGACCCGGTGAGCCGCCAGATCAAGGCCAACATCCAATCGATTTACGATCGCCTGCCGGCCGATCGCAGGCTGCGCATCGTCATTCGCGGCGCGAACCACTTTCTCTTCAGCGATGACGGAGCGCTCTTGAAGAGCCGGATCCTGATGGGAGCGCTCCGGATGTTCGGTGTCATCGGAATCGACAGGCGCCGCCAGCTCGCCGTTACGACGTACTGCGTGCACAGCTTCTTCGACGCGTATCTGAAGGGTTCCGGCGCTTCGCGGCCAGCGATGGCATCTCCGCGTTACCCCGAGGTTCAGGTTCTCGAGTAAAAACGCAAAAACAAAAACGCCGGAAGGCTCGCACCTTCCGGCGTTTTCTGTCTCTCGAAGTCGAGTTAGTAACGATTCACCTGAACGCCGGCGGCGACGAAGGTGCCCGCGTCGCGGTCCATGCGGCCCGTGACACTGACGCGATCGCCACGGCGGATACGGCCACCGTAGGAGTTGACGCTTACGTTGATCGTGCGGCCGCGGTCTGTCTGCAGAACCAGCACGTTATTGCGACGGTCGAACGACAGCACGGTGCCGTTCAGGCTGCGCGCGTTGTAGTAGTTGTCGTCACCGTATCCCGTTCCCCCTCGCAGAAATTCGAACGAGCGGACTCGGGCGTCGCGGCCGTCGCCTTCGCGGCTGAAAACGGTCATGCGGACAACGTCACCGGGACGAAGCAGATTCATCTGATACGGACGGCCCTGGTTCGTGGCCAGAACGGAGTTCGGGACGACCAGATCCATGCCATTCGTCAGACGGATGCGCTCGCCGTTGCGGGCCGGCTCGGCTGCCGCCACCGTTCCCTCAACGACCCGATTGGCGTAACCGCGCGCGGCTACCGGCCGGTAATAACCCTCCTGGGCAAATGCGGATGACGCGAGCAGAAGCGGGACCGCCCCTGCGAAAGCAAGATTCCGGATGAAGATCTTTGTATTCATTCTGTGGCTCCTTTTCTTTGGGCTGCTCCTTTCTGTATCGCAAGCTCGGGGCCACATTTGCCCTGCTGAGCTCGTGACCGTCGTCACCTGCTCAAATCAATGGCAATTCAATACTCCGTCAATGCAGAAAAAACGCTTCGTTCTCGCCGGCGCGATCGCGCTGGTGGCAATGCTTGGATTTGCGGGCACACCGAGCGGCATGGCGCCGCTGCCTGCCCGATATCTTCACGACGGCACTTTCCATTCGCCTGACGGCTGGTTTCAGATCCACGTGCCGGCGGCCTGGGAATGGTTCGAGATGCGCGCGTTCGACGGCAAGGCGGACCCGCGCTGGCCCGATTCGGTGAACCAGACCGTCGCCTGGATGGCGCGCAATCCGAAGACCTTCGATTACGTGGTGGTGATGGAAAGCTACACGCCGGGCGGCGACGTGATCACCGATGCCTATGCCAAAGACTTCGAGGCGACCACGCGCAAGAGCGTCGCACCGGACGAGATGGCAGAGTTTTCATCGGAGCCAATCATGCTGTCCGGCGAACGATCGCTGCGCTTCCGCTACAAGCTGGTGTGGAAAACCGGGCCGCCGCTGTATCGCTTCGGCTACGTCACCGGCATGGAGCAAAAGGTGCTCCTTTCGACTGCAGACGAGAAGCCCGTCGAGCCGAAGTGGTTCAGTCAGATCGCGATGTCCGTAGGCTGGCTGAAGGAGCCGTAAGTCCTCACCCCGCGGTCGCCGGCTCGAGCTCGGCGGCAGCAGTTTCCTCCGGCTCTTCCAGCCGCTTGTGCGTCTTCGCCACCAGCACGTAGATCGACGGCACGACGAAAAGCGTGAAGCAGGTGCCGATGATCATCCCGGAGACGAGCATGATGCCGATGCTGTTGCGCGCGCCGGCGCCGGGACCACGGGCGAAGACCAGCGGGAGATGGCCCATCACCGTCGCCGCCGTGGTCATCAGGATCGGGCGAAGTCGCGTTCCCGCGGCTTCGAGGACGGCGCTGAGTTTGTCCTTGCCGGTTTCCTGCAGGTGATTCGCGAACTGGACGATGAGGATGCCGTTTCTCGATACCAGTCCGACCAGCGTGATCAAACCGACCTGGCTATAGATGTTGATCGAGGTAAGTCCGAGGAATGAAAAGAGCAGCGAGCCGGAGAGGGCCAGAGGCACTGACCCGGCCAGAATGATGAACGGATCGCGGAAGCTCTCGAACTGCGCGGCCAGCACGAGGTAGATCAAAATCGCCGACAGCAGGAAGACGCCGAAGAACTTCGTCCCCTCGGTGCGCAACTGGCGCGATTCGCCGGCGTAGTCGAGGGTGAATCCGCGCGGCAGCACTTTCTTCGCTTCGTCCTCGAGGTACGTGAGCGCGGAGTCGAGCGAGACGCCGGGCGGGATCGCTCCCTGGATGCGCACGGCGTTGAGTTGCTGGAAGCGCTTCAGCTCGCGCGGCTCGGTCGAGGTCTGCAGCGTGGCGAAGGTCGACAGCGGAACGAGCTTGCCGCCCGCGCCGGTGATGTACATCTGCGTGAGCTGATCGGGCGTGAGGCGCTCGCTCCGTTTGACCTGCGGGATGACTTTGTAACTGCGGCCCTGGATGCTGAAACGATTGACGTAGTTGCCGCCGAGGAGGACGGAGAGGTCGCGTCCGGCCTGCGTCAGATCGACGCCCTCGGAGCGAAGTTTGTCGCGATCGAAGACGACGCGGGCCTGCGGCTGGTCGAACTTCAGATCGGTGTCGGCGAACATGAACTTGCCGCTGGTAAAGGCTTTCCCCACCAGCTGATTGGCGAATTCGGCCAGGCGCGCCGGCTCCGCGGTGGAGACGATGGCCATGTCGACGGGGAATCCCTGATTGCCCGGCAGCGACGGAGGAACGATCTCGATGGCGCGAATGCCGGGGATCTTGCCGACACCCGCCGATGCTTCGAGCACCAGATCCGAGGTGCTCTTCTTCCGCTCGTTGTACGGCTTGGCCACCATGCCGCTGAAACCGCCGGTCGGGAAGATGACCTCGAACGTCGACTGCGTTTCGGGGAACGAGCGGTAGACCTTGTCGATCTGGGTGGCGAAGAGCTTGGTCTGCTCGATCGTCGAATTCGCCGCCGCCTGGATGATGCCGAAGAGGAAGCTCTGGTCCTCGGCCGGCGCCAGTTCCTTCTGCGAGAACATGTAGAACGGAAAGATCAGGGAGACGATGATCACCCACAGCGTCAGCACCACAGGCCGGTAGTTGAGCGTGCCTCCCAGGAGGCGCGTGTAGCGGTCGCGGAGGACGTCGAAGTGCCGGTTGATCATGCCGGCGAAGCCGCGCTCCGTGTCGCCGGCGCGCAGCAGCTTCGATCCCATCATCGGCGAGAGCGTCAGCGCCACGAAGCCGGAGATGATCACGGCGCCGGCGAGCGTGAAGGCGAATTCGCGGAAGAGCGAGCCGGTGAGACCGCCCTGCAGCGCCACCGGCGTGTAGACCGAGGCCAGGGTGATGGTCATGGCGATGATCGGCGCGACCAGCTCGCGCGCGGCGTCGGCCGCCGCCTGGACCGGCGTCTTGCCCATGTGCAGATGCCGCTCGATGTTCTCCACCATGACGATGGCGTCGTCGACCACCAGTCCGACCGAGAGCACGATCGCCAGCAGCGTGAGCAGGTTGATGGTGAAGCCGAAGACCGCCATCAGCAGCACGGCGCCGACGAGCGAGATCGGAACGGCTACGACCGGGATGATCACGCCGCGAATCGATCCGAGGAAAAGGAAGATGACGATGATGACGATGACGAGCGTCTCGGTCAGAGTCTTCAGCACTTCATCGATGGCGTTCTGGATGTAGGCCGAGGAGTCGTAGGGCACGCCCGCCTTCATCCCCGCCGGCAGCTGCGCCTGGATCTCGGGCATGGCCTCGCGCACGGCTTTCATCACGTCGAGCGTGTTGGCGGTCGGCAGGACGAAGATGCCGATGAAGACGGCGGTCTCGCCGTTGAAGCTGACTTCCTGGTCGTACTGTTCCGCGCCGAGGACGACGTCGGCGATGTCGCCGAGGCGGACTACCACGCCCTTCTCTTGCTTCACCACGAGTTGCTTGAACTCTTCGACAGTCTGGAGGTTGGTGTTGGCCACCAGGTTGACCGAGGTCATCGATCCCTTGGTGCGGCCGAGCGCGGAGAGGTAGTTGTTCGACGCCAGCGCGTCGTGGGCCATCGTCGGAGAGATGCCGAGGGAGGCCATCTTGTCCGGCTTGAGCCAGACGCGCATGGCAAAGGTGCGGTCGCCGAAAATGTCGGCGCGCTGCACGCCGCTGATGGCGCTCAGCTTCGGCTGGACGACGCGGGTGAGGTAGTCGGTGATCTGGTTCTGATCGAGATCCTTCGACGAAAAGCCGAGGTAGGCCGCGGCGAACTGGCTGTCGGAAGTCTGCAGATCGATGATCGGCGCTTCCGCTTCCGGCGGCAGCTGGTTGCGGACTTGCGCCACTTTCGACTGGATCTGCGTGAGCGCGGCGTTGGTGTCGTAGTTGAGCTTGAGGTGGACGGTGATGGTGCTGACGCCCTGCGCGCTCGACGATTCGAGGAAGTCGATGCCGTCGGCGCCGGCGATGACACGCTCCAGCGGCGCGGTGATGAAGCCGCGCACGAGGTCGGCGTTGGCGCCGATGTAGGCGGTCGTCACCACGACGTTGGCCATGTCGCTGCGCGGGAACTGGCGGACGGTGAGCGAGCGGATGGCCTGCAGTCCGGCGATGAGAATCACCAGGTTGACCACCATGGCCAGCACGGGCCGGCGTACGAAGAGGTCGGTGAATTTCATCAGCGGTCTTCCGGCTTGGGCGCAGGGTTGTTGCCCGGTTGGATGGCGTTGTTCACGGTGACGGCCGCTCCCGGCCGCAGCTTGAAGACGCCCGAGGTGACCACTTCTTCGCCCGGTTTGACGCCGGTGAGTACGGCCACTTGATCGCCGCGGGTGTCGCCGAGCTTCACGAACTGCTGGCGCACGCCGCGGAAGGTTTTGCCATCCGGACCCTTGACGTCTTCGACGATGAAGACGGAGTCGCCGAACGGCGCATAGCTGATCGACGAGACCGGGAGGGTGATGGCCATCGCCGGCGCGCCGTGGGCGAATTGCGCTTCGATGAACATGCCCGGATGAAGTTTGCCGTCTGTGTTGGGGAAAGAGGCCTGCACCTGGCCATTGCGCGTCGCTTCATCGATGACGGCGCCAAAGGCGGTGACTTTTCCCTGCTCGCTGATGCCGTCGTCGGTCTTCACGTCCACCGAAGATCCGACGGCGAGATGCCCGATCTCCTGCTGCGGGACGCTGAAGTTGACGTACACCGGACGCAGCGACTGCAGCGAGACCACCGGCGCGCCGCCGGCAAGGTATTGCCCGAGGTTGATCTCACGGAGGCCGAGAACACCGTCGAAGGGAGCGCGGATGACTTTGCGCGCGATGGTGGCCCGCAGCTCGGCCACTTTCGCATCCGACTGCTGGTACTGCGCGGCGGCAGTGTCGTACATCGCCTGCGGGATGATCTTCGCCGCCAGCATCCCTTTCTGTCTCCCCAGGTTGACCCGGTCGAGATTCGACTGCGCCTCGGCAGACGCCAGCTGGGCCCGCTCCTGCTTGGCGTCGAGCACGACCAGCACTTCGCCCTTGCGGACGAAACGGCCGGAGGTGAAGGAGATCTGGTCCACTACGCCCGGTAGATCGGCCGTGACGGTGACGCCCTGGACCGCGGTCACGGTCCCGATGGCCTTGAGCGTGGCGTTCCACTGCTCCGCCTGCGCCACAACCGTCGTGACCGCTTCCGGCGGCGGCTGATACGACGAGCCCTGGGCGATGGCCTTCTTGATTTGCAAGAACTTGTACGCGCCGATCGCCGCGATGAACGCGACGACGACGACCAGCATGATCAGCATCCGTTTCTTCATTGCGCGCGGATTATAGATTCGGGATGTAAAGATCTGCGCGAGAGCCGGCCAATTGCGGTGGCCGATCGGTAAATCAACACGGAGCGCTGGCGTCACGCCGGCTGGCCAGGCGCGCGTCCCGCCGCCTTCCGGCCAGACCCAGGCATGTTGCCAAGTACACGGCGGCGAGGACGCGCGCCGAGCCAGCCGGCGAGGACGCCAGCGCTCCAAGGTTGGCAGCGTACTTGCCATTGTTATTTTGTGTAGTGAAACTTCCAAAGGAGGATTTATGAAGAGAAAAATCAGTGCTCTTGCGCCGCTCGTTGCCGTGAGCGGTCTCGTTTTCCTGCTGAGCTCAGCAGCGTTCGCGCAGCCGGTGACCGAGTATCACTTCCGTACGGATCGCATCTCGGCGCAGGGCGAAGTCACCAGCATCGCCCGTGAAGGCGACCAGTATCGCGTCGTCCTCAACAATGGCATGTATTCGTACCTGATCCCGATGGCGTCGGTCCACAACCGCGACATCCACGTCGGTTCCGTCGTCCGCATCGGCGGTGTCGTGAATGGCGACGCGGTGAACGCTGACTGGATCGCCTTCTCCGGCGAGCCGATGTACGCGCGCGATCCGATGTATCGAGGAGTCCCGTTCGGACAGACGGGATGGCTGAGCGGTACGGTCGTCAGCGTCAACCGCCGTCTGAACTTCATCACCGTCCGTGACGACGAGACCGGCGTACCGGTGAAGATCGACGTCCGCAACATGGACACGAAGCGTTCGGTCAACGTCTGGAAGACCCGCGCGGGCGACCACATCAGCGTGAATGGTTCGTGGGAAAACCGCGACACGTTCGATGGTCTGCGCATTCAGTACTAGTCGATGATCCCCGGCCGGAGCGCTTCGGCGCTCCGGCCTTCTCGTGTCAATATCCCGCCTGCTTGGCCAACAAACGCGTCGTCGTCACCGGAATCGGAGTCATCTCGCCGCTGGGCAACGATCCCGACACCATGTTCTCGGCGCTGATGGAAGGTCGGTCGGGAGTCCGCGAAGTCGTCACCGAGGGATCGAAGGGACCGCACACGAGCATCGGCGCGAGCGCGGAGTTCGATCCCGCGAACTATTTCTCACAAAAGTCCGACAGCCTCGATCGCGTCACCCAGTTCACCATCGCCGCGGCGGCCTTGGCGGTGAAGGACTCCGGCATCACTTTCACCGATGACAACCGGAACCGTTCCGGCGTCGCGTTCGGCACCGGAATGGGAGCGGCCAATGCACTCGAGGAAACGTTCGCGCAATTGCTGCTGCGCGATCCCAATCGCGTGAAGCCGCTGACGGTGCTGAAGGTGATGAACAACGCCTCTGCCGGCCACGTCGCCATCCACCACGGGCTTGCGGGGCCGGACCTCACCTACTCCTGCGCCTGTTCGTCGTCGTCGGTCTCCATCGGCGAGGCGTTTCGCCAGATCCGGCACGGCTACGCTGACGTGATGATCGCCGGAGGTGCCGAGGCGCCGCTGACGTTCGGGTTTTTCAAGGCGTGGGATGCGATGCACATCCTGGCCGTCCCCGATCCCACAAATCCTTCCGCCTCCTGCCGCCCCTTCTCCAAATCCCGCTCCGGCCTGGTCCTCGGCGAGGGCGCTGCGATGGTGATCCTGGAAGAACGCGAATCCGCGCTCCTCCGCGGTGCAAGAATCTACGGCGAGATCATCGGCTACGGCTCCAGCAACGATCACCTGCACATCACCAAGCCCTCGGTGGACGGACAAGCACAGGCGATGTCGCTCGCACTCGCCGACGCCGGCATCGCCGCCGACGCCATCGACTACGTGAACGCGCACGGCACCGCCACGGTGCTGAACGACGTGACCGAGACGCGCGCCATCAAGAAAGTCTTCGGCGATCGCGCCTACAAGCTCCCCGTCAGCTCAACGAAGTCGATGCACGGACACCTCCTCGGCGGCGCTGGCGCAATCGAATTCGCGATCTCCCTGCTGGCGATGAAACATCGCGCCGTTCCCCCCACCGCGAATCTCGACGTGCCCGATCCGGAGTGCGACCTCGATTACGTACCGGGCGTCGGCCGTGCGAATCAGGACATCCAATGCGTGATGTCGAATTCATTCGCATTTGGGGGGACGAACGCGGTGCTGATCGCGAGAAACCCGGTAGCGCGGCTTTGAATCGTGGAGCCGGAATGCGCGAGTTCCGCCGCGTGTATAGTCGGCAAGGCGATTCCAATGACGATCTCGGTGACTGAGCTGAAAGACCGCTGCCTGGAGATCATTCGCGATCTCGAGCGCGACGGAGAGATTGTGGAGATCGTTCGTGGCAGCGAGGTGGTAGCCCGATTGCTACCGGCAACGCCGGCGAGAGTAATCGAGGGCAAACCCTGGGAGAGTCTGCGCGGTACCGGCGTCCTGCTCGCCGAACCTGAAGAAGGCGTGCTCGAGGATCAGGACTTCGAAGCTCTTCGCTGAATGTTGCTCGACACCCACATCTGGATCTGGTGGTTGATCGGCGGCGGCAAACTCTCGCTCGCGGAAAGAACAGCAATCGACGCTGCGGCGCAGCAGGAGCCTCCGAAAGTGTCGGCGATCAGTCTTTGGGAAGCTCAGATGCTTCATTCGCGTGGCCGGCTCTCGCTGCAGCTTCCATTCGAAACCTGGCTGGTGCAGGCGACGAACCCCGCGGTGGTTCAGGTGATCCCACTCGATGCAGCGGTCACCCTTGAGCTCAACCGGCTACCGCCTGATTTTCACGGCGATCCGGCAGATCGAATTATCGTTGCAACGGCACGGACACTACGTCTGCCGCTCGCGACCAAGGATCGCCGCATTCGCGAATCGAATCTCATCCAGATATGGAGCCCAGACTCAAATGCCTAGCCAGGGCTGGCACTTCTAATGCCGCGCCGACCGCCGCCGCGCCGGCGCGCGGGATTCGTCCCGTCCGGGACGATGATGATCGTCCCCGGCACTGAGTTCCCAACCCCGCACTTCGCGCCGTGGACGTAATAGAAGGTCTGGTTGCCGGTCGCCTGCGTTCGCGTGAACGTGTGGCGATAGGTCGTCGAAAATGGATCGGGAATCGTGGGGAACAGCGTTCGCCGGCGGTTCTGGAACTCGGTGGCCCATTGCGTCATCGTCCGTCCCGATCCGAGAGGATCGATGATGCCATTCGGTTGGTGAACGGCCTCCCAGTAGCGCTCCTCGTAGATCTCGATGAAGACCGCCTGCGAATTGGTCAAGGCGTTCTGGAACGCGGAGTCGGTGGCGGCGGGCGTCGAGATCTGCGACGCGTTCTGGGTCTGGAACCCGGTCACCTGCCCTTCCAGCCCCTCCTGAACCACCCAGCGATTCGGACAGCCCGGACCGTTGAGGTTCGATGCGCAGGTATCGATCTGCTTGACCTGAAGTCCGTTGTGCTGGACGGCGAATCCCAGGCCGTAAATCGCCTGGCCGCCGTCGATGATGTTCTGCGTCTGCTCCGTTCCGCCGGGGAGCGGGCCGCCGGATGACGTACCGTCGCTTTTTTCGTATGCGCCGCTGTTGTTGACCAGCGGGAAGCCCTCCTGGATCAGCGCGTAGCTCATGGTCTTGTTCGGAAACTCGGAAGCCAGCAGCGCGGTCTGCGCCTGATAGAACGCGTACAGACCGGATGGCGTGTAGCCGTGCTGCGCGAAGATCTGGGTGTTGCAGACGCATCCCGGCGTGCACCGCTTCGGCAAACGGTTTTCGTGCGTGAAGAGATTCGCCCCCGAGGGTTTGATGTAAGCGAGCGAGCGATACCAGTCCGCGCGCGTCTTGATGTGCGCCGCGATCTTGCGCAGCAAATCGAAGTATCGATTCTGGTACGCAACCTCGGCAGGATTTCCGATGGAGAGCTTGGCGCCGCAGCCGGGATCGTCGCTGCCGCTGTCCTGCAGATCGAGCTGCGTCACTCCGTTCGTGAAGAGCCAGGTGGGCGTTCCGTCATCGCCCGCCTTGATCGCCAGCGTGAATAGCTTCCCGTTCTTCACCGCCTTGTTCATCTCGCGATCGAGTGCGGTGAAGTTGAAATTCGCGTCGGCGGTTCCGGGCGCCGTCTGCACATCCTTCCAGAGCAGGCGGATGAAGACGCCGGTGAGGCTCGGATCGGTCCATGTCGAGTCGAGACTGGCGCCGAGCGCGCCGCCGTGGCAAAGCATCTCGTTGCCCACCACGGCGTCGGGCTGCCCGCCCAGCGTGCAGGTGCTCTTTTTGGGCTCGACGACGTATCCCGAGGCGAGTGGCCCGAGGGTGAAAATGCCGGACGCCGCCAGCGGCATCGGCCCGGTCAGATCATTCGGATCGTACGGCTTGACCGCGGAGCAATATCCGGCCGACAAGCCATCCCAGTTGATCGGAATCACCGAGTCGCCCGGCGCGCTCAACGTCCATTCGACCGTATCGCCGCTGTTGATGAACGTCACCGCCGGCGTGAACGAGCCGTCGGCGTTGACCTTCACTTTGTACGTCGTCGCGGCGAGCGATGCCGAGAGCATCACTGCAATCGCGGTCAGGATGAGAACCCGATTCTTCATGTGCGAACCCCGGCGTTGGATTTTGGACCCGATTGTCCATCAACAGGTAAGCTTCGCCGGCATGAAAGTTCGATTCTCGTTCCTTCTCGCCGTTTGTCTGCTGGCCGTCTCGGCGTACGCCGCGGACGAGGTCGCGCGCCTTCACGCGATCTTCGATCGAACGTGGGAGACAGGCCTCAAGGAGAATCCGCTGCACGCAACCTCGGTCGGACGGCATGAGTACGACGACCAGCTGCCGTCGGTGACGATGGCCGATCTCGAGCGCCGTCACGCGCAGACGAAGGCCACGCTGGCGGAGCTGGCGGGCATCGATCGCGCCAAGCTGCCGGTCGCGGAGATGGTGAACTACGACATCTTCAAGCAGCGGCTCGAGGATTCGATCGCCTCGTTCGAGCTCGGCGACTACCAGGTTCCGTTCAACGCCGACTCCGGATTCCATTCCGGTTTCTCGCGATTGCCGAAGGACGTCCCGCTGGCGACGGTCAAGGATTACGAGAACTACATCAGCCGCCTTCGTGCCTGGCCGCGTTACGTGCGCGAGGAGATCGCGCTGATGCGCATCGGAATCAAGCGCGGCATGACCATTCCGCGGGCCACGCTCGACGGGTACGACACCACCATCACCGCGCACATTGTCGACGATCCGGCGAAGAGCGTGTTCTGGGCGCCGTTCGCGAAGTTCCCGCCGACCGTTCCACAATCGGAACAGGAGCGTTTGCGGACGGCGGGACGCGCGGCGGTGATGGAGGGCGCGGTCGTCGGCTACCGCGAGTTCCTCGACTTCTTCCGCAACGAGTACCTGCCGCACGCGCGCACGACGCTCGGCGCGTCCGAGCTGCCGGACGGCCGCGCGTACTACAAGCTGAAGATCCGCGAGTTCACCACGCTCGATCTGACGCCCGAGGAGATTCACAAAATCGGACTGAGCGAGGTGGCGCGGATCTCGGCCGAGATGAACGCCGTGATCAAGGAGACCGGCTTTCAGGGCGACTTCCCGGCCTTTCTCGTCTTCCTGCGCACCGATCCGCGCTTCTATGCGAAGACCCCCGAGGAGCTGCTGTCGCGGGCGTCGCGCATCGCCAAGAGGATCGATGGGAAGCTGCCGTCGCTCTTCAAAACCCTGCCACGGCTTCCGTACACCGTCGAACCGGTGCCGGCGGACATCGCTCCGAAGTACACCAGCGGCCGTTACGTCGGCCCGGCGCAGGGCAGCACGCAGCCGGGCATCTACTGGGTCAACACCTACATGCTGGAGAGCCGGCCGCTTTACAACCTCGAGGCGCTCACGCTGCACGAGGCGGTGCCGGGCCACCATCTGCAGATTTCACTTTCGCGCGAGCTCGGCGACCTGCCGAACTTCCGCCGCTTCTCGTACATCTCGTCGTTCGGCGAGGGCTGGGGCCTCTACTGCGAATGGCTCGGGATCGAGGCCGGGATCTATCAGGATCCGTATGCGAACTTCGGCCGGCTTACGTACGAGATGTGGCGCGCCTGCCGCCTCGTGGTCGACACCGGAATCCATTCGATGGGATGGACGCGGGCGCAAGCCATCGAGTACCTGGCCACGCGCACCGCCCTCCCGCTGCACGAGGTGGAGACCGAGGTCGATCGCTACATTTCCTGGCCGGGGCAGGCGCTGGCGTACAAACTCGGCGAGCTGAAAATCAAAGAGCTTCGCAAACGTGCCGAGACCGCGCTCGGGACCCGTTTCGATGTCCGCGAGTTCCACGACGTCGTCCTCGGCAGCGGCGCCGTGCCGCTCAGCGTCCTGGAATCGAATGTCGATCGCTGGATCGACTCACAAAGGAGCAGCAAGTGAACAGAGTCTGTGCAGCGTTGACCTTCCTGATCCTCGCGGGATGCGCGAGCTCGAAGCCGCCCAATGTCGTCTTCCTCGGCAGCGGCATCGAGCTGCACTCGGTTCCCGGCAGTTCGTCGATGCTGGAGTGGTCCAGCCGTCCCGGCATCGTCGGCGACTACCACTCCTTCTACTTCGAGCCGGTAGTCGTGCTACTCGGGAAGGATGCGAAGGACAACCAGGCCAGCCCCGCGGAGTTGAAGGAACTGAGCGAGCACCTGCGCGCGGCCTTCACCACGGAGCTGGCTCGCGGCGGCTACACGATCGTTGACGCGCCCGCCGACGGCGTACTTCGCGTCCGCGCCGCACTCACGGAACTGCTGCCGGTCGATCCGGCCAAGAACGTGGCCGCGAAAGCGGTCGGCACCGTCATCGGCGTCGGCCTTTTTCTGCCGACCGTCGACATCGGCGGTGCAGCCATCGAAGTGGACATGCGCGATTGCAAAACGAACGCGCGCGTGGCCGCCTTCGCCGATCGCAAAGCCGGCCGCGCCTACTTCAGCGGCCTGGGCTCCTACCGCCGCTGGGGCGATGTGGAGAATGCCTTCGGCGCGTGGGCTCGTGAGTTCCGCGGAAGGCTCGATCAGATTCACGCGGCCAAATGACGCGACCTCCCGACGCGCGGCGAGTTGCGCGTCGGGAGATCAATCAGCGAATGAGTTAGTAGTTGAGGACGGAGGGTATTCCCGCCTGCGTGACGGCGTTGGAGTCGAGCCGCGTGCTCTCGATGATGAGCGTGATCGTGTCGCCGTTCGTGGCGCTGAAGTTCACACTCTGGCCGTCGCAGTACTGGCTCGACGAGCCGCCCCCGTAGATGTAGAACCAGTTGTAAGTCGTCGTGTAGCCGTTGTGCGTGACCTGCACGTAGCCACGGATATTGTCGTAAGGGCTCGAGGTCGGAGAGGAGAAGGTCACCTGCGTACGGGCGCTCCAGTTTGACTTCCTCACATATCCGTTCGGGGGGTCATCCGCTGGCACTGTGAACGACCATGTCGTGTAGTTGTCCCAGCCCGTATCGTACGAGTAGCCCGGCACGTACATGGGGTAGCACCATGACACGGAGACCGCCGAAGCCCCTGAGATGTTTAGGCAGCTCGAGTCGACGTCGAACTGGAAGTAATCGGATGGGAAGGTAACGTAGTGAGTGATTGTGGGACAGGTTGCATGCGCTGCGGTGCCGGCCAGGATGAAGAGGGCGGCGAACGAAACGGCCAGGACTGCCTTGCGGGTTTTCTGCATGACTTCCTCCATGAGGTGAATGTACTGCCGTCATGGACGCGGCCACTAGGGTCATTCCTTGTCCGGCACCTGGAATGACCGCCACAGTCGAAGAGGCACCCTACGTGCTAAGGTAGATGCCCATCAACGAAGGAGGTTTCATGGCTACGAAAAAAGACATCCAGAAGACCGCGAAAAAGGTCGCCAAGACCGTGGTGAAGAAGAGCGAAGAGCTTTACGACGCGGCGGCGAAGGCCGCGGCGCCGAAGATCAAGGCGCTGAAGAAGGCTGCCGCTCCGAAGATCAAAGCGATGAAGAAAGCCGCCGAGCCGAAGATCAAAGAGGCTCGCAAAGCCATCGACAAGCAGGTTGCCAAAGGCGTGAAGCAGGCCAAGGCGATGGCGAAAGATGCGCTCAATTCGAGTGCGCGCTCGCTCAAGAAGGCTGCAAAGAAGATCTGATGATTCGGGTTGCCGGACCTGGTCCGGCAACCCTCTTTCCACTCGCGGCCGATGCAGACGAATCCGATCGCGCTGCGAAAAGCGGCACTGGTTACTGCCTGCGCCACGACCGCCTACCTCATCCTCCGCCAGATCATCGCCGTCCACGCCGGGCTCGACCGGCCCCTCGACACGGACGAAGTCGAATACCTCCACTCCGGCTGGCTCATGCATCAGGGGCTGCGGCTCTATCGTGACTTCGCCGAGGACCATGCGCCGTTTCTGTTCGTAATCCTCAAGTGGCTGGTGCCTGCCGCGGGCACACCATCGTTTCCGCGACTCGATCTCATCGCGTACGTTGCCCGCGCGCGGATCTTCGCTGGCGCATGCGGGCTGCTCGGACTGAGCGCGGTGGCCGTGCTGGCGTATCGCGCCATAGGGAATGTCGTCGCGCCGCTCATCGCCATCGCCGCGGTCATGGCCGCGCCGTGGGTCTGGCTCCGCGCCCTGGTGCAGGTTCGCAACGATCCGCCAACGCTCCTGCTCTTCTGGCTTGGCGCGCTGTTACTCCTCGGTGGCTGGAAATCGGAGCGATTGCTATTTCTCTTCGCCGGCATCGGGATCGGATTGATCGGCGTCGCCGCGATCTGGAATCCGAAGTGGCCGCTGGAATCGATCGTCCTCGGAATCGTCTACCTCGCCCTCGTCCTGCGCGCAGCTCGCCGCGGGCCGACGATGCTCGCGCTGACGATCGTGCCGCCGATGGTCTGCGTCACCGCGGCCGTGTGGTGGATCGCCGCCACCGTCCCGCTGAACGACTACCTCTTCTTCACCTTCCGCTTCAACAAGCTCCTCACCGACTGGACCGCCGCCAATCCGATTCTGGGCGCGGAACAATTTCAGCATCCTGGTCCCTACACGTTCTGCCCTCCGGTTTTCAAAGGAGTGTGGCCGGTCATCGCCGCCGCCGTGATGGTGACGCTGCTCGTCCGGCGGCGAATGCCCGGACGGAACCTCGCATGGATCTTCCTCGCCCTCGCCGCCGCGGCCACGCTGGAGATCCGCTTCCTCTACGCCTACCCGAACGTCTGGACGCAGTACTACGTGATGTGGGCCTTCATCGCCGCCGGCCTGTACGGCATGACCGCCGCGGCGCTGCTGCGCTTGATCCCGTCGGAAGCGATGCGCTTCGCGGCGACGATCACCATCGCGCTGCTGGCGATCCTCGGCGTCGAACTTTCGCTCCCGCTTCGCACCGCCCTGACCGGATGGCCGACGCTCTCGTATCTGCAACGCAGCCTCCGTCCGGGCGAGACGGTCTGGGTCTTCAGGCATCCGATCGGCGCACCGGACGCAAACTTCTACTGGTTCGCCATGAACGACCTGGTGCCGTTCTCGATCGATTACGCGACGAAACATCCCGGCCAGACCCAGCTCCCGAACATCACCGACCGCGATCTGCCCGCCTGCCGCGCCGAGCGGGGTCTGGAGCCGAACCTGCGATTCATCTCCGGCGGTGAGTTCCTGCGCGCGCTTCCCGAATCGCGGCGCTGCCTCGCTCGCATCATCGCCTCGGGGCGCGCCGTCCGCACGCCGGTGCCGGATGTGTGGGATCTTCATCCGGATCATCGATGACCAACGAAGTCACGCGTCGACCGCCATGGCACGATCCGGTCGTTGCTCTTGCCATCGCCATCATTCTGATCGTGCAGGCGATCGTGGTCTGGCGCGCCCTGCCGCGGGCCATCGATCATGACGAAGGCGAGCACCTTCGCGCCGCGGCGTGGATGGCTTCAGGCAAAACGCTCTACCGCGATTTCGCCGAGAACCACACGCCGTTTCTTTACATGATCCTCTCGCCGCTCGCGCCGGGTCCTTCGGACGACATCGCCGCCACGCGGCACTACACGATGGTGGCGCGGGCGCTCTCCACGCTCGCCGGGATCGCCGCGGTCTTCTGCATCGCCGCGATCGCCTTCCAGCTGACCGGCGACGGCATGGCGGTCCTCGCCGTTCTGGCCGCGCTTCTTGCGACGAGCTGGACGTGGCTCCGCGGCGTTGCCGACGTCCGTTCGGAGCCCTACACGCTCCTGCTCTTCTGGGCCGGCGCGCTGCTGGTGATCCGCGCCTCGGCATCCACGCGTCGCGCCATCCTCACCGCCGGCGCGGGCATCGGTCTCATCGCCGTCGCCGATCTCTGGAATCCGAAGTGGCCGCTGGAGAGCCTGGTGATCCTCGGTTTGTACGCGACCTATCTGCTCAGGAACACCGCGCGCAACATCGTGGCCTCCCTCGCCATCGCCGCCGCCCTTCCGCTCGTGGCCTTGTGCGTCGCCCTGCGCGTGACCACGCTTCGCGACCTGATCTTCTTCTCCTTCACCTACGCCGCCGCCATTTCGCGCTGGTATCGCGACGCTGTGGCGGGGACCACGGCCGGCGGCTTCGATTTCTCTCCCGCCTGGCTGATGCCATGGCTCGCCCTCGTTGCCGCGCTGATCGTGATCTGGCGACGGCGCAACTTCCTTCTGATCCTCCTGCTCGTCCTGGCCACGACCATCGAAGTGCTCTTTCTTTACCCGTATCCCCACCTCTGGCCGCAATATCTGGTCATGTGGGCGTGCGTGATCGCGCTGCTTTACGGCGTTGCTCTCGAAGCGATCGGCAGCCGGCCGGCCGTTCGTGCCATCGTGGCGGCAGCGATCGTGATCGCCTTCGTCGCACACGATTGGCAGCGGATGACGATGAGCCCTCGAGAAGCGCATTGGCAGACGATGGCCGGACTTCAGCGCTTGCTCGGTCCCGGCGAGGCCGCGTGGGTGCGCCCCGAGGAGTTGCCGACGGCGGTGTCCGCGGGTGGGTACTACTGGTACGCCTTCGCCGATCAGGTGCCCTTCTCGCTCGCATACGCGCGCACCGCGGCTGCGAACGGATTTCTCCCGCTGCTGCGCGATGACGATCTTCCCCCGTGCCGAATCCTTCGCGGCATCGACACCCAGCACGTCCGTCTCCTCGACGGCCGCGCCGTCCGCAACCTGCCGGCATCGAAACAGTGCATGAACCAGCTCCTGCGCCGCGGCGCCATCCGCAGCATCCCCGGCACGCCGGTCTGGGAGGTCGTGCGATGAAACGCCTCCTGCTGATCCTGGCCGTCCCCGCCGTCATCGCCCGGCTTCTGCAACTGATGGGGCTTCATCCGATCGTCTGGGATGAGGTCGAGTTCTTCCGCGCCACCGACTGGGTTCGCCAGGGCCTTGTGCCGTATCGCGACTTCTGGGAGCACCACACGCCGCTGCAGTGGTTCCTCTACGCGCCGATCGCCGCGCTCACGCATTCGCCTAGCGCGCCGGCCATCATCTTCATGCGCTTCGCCCAGATCCCGCTCTGGGTCGCCACGTTCGTGCTGCTGATGCGCTGGATGGAACGCGCCGGAATCGTTCGCTGGGCGCGCTGGACGGCAATGGTGACGGGACTCTTCAGCTCCCTCTTCATGCTCCCGGCCGTCGAATACCGCGTCGACGCCCTCGGATGCTTTCTGTTGATCCTGGCTGTCTACCTCGTGCAACGGATCGACGACGGCGTGGTCTATGCCATCTTCGCCGGCAGCGCCTTCTGCCTCGCCGGCTTCGCCAATCTCCGCCTCGGGCCGGTCATCGCCATCGCCGTGCTGCTGATCCGCATCATGAATCCGGGCCAGCGGCGATGGGGCGGCAATACCCGTGTGAATTGGCTCTTCGCCGGCGCGGCAGGAACGTTTCTCCTGGGAGCGCTCTACTTCGTTGTCACCAATTCAGCGACCATCGCCTTCCGCCGCATCTGGAGCGAGAACCTGATTGCCGATCGTCTGGCGCCGGTGACTCCGGGCGAGTTCTTTTTCCGCGTGGCCGTGCAGTTCGGCGTCCACCACTTCATCGATAAAACCGAGTTCGATCTCTCGGGCGTCGATCCGGCCGGCATCATCATCCTCATCGGCGGGATCATCGGCATCGTGCTCGTTCTCCTGCGCAACCGGCGCGCGCCGGACGACCGCTTCTACCTGGCCTTCCTCGCCGCCGCGAACCTGCTCTTCATCGCGGCGATGAAGTTCATCTACAACTACCACTTCGAGATCGTCGTGCTCACCTTCATCCCGTTCGTGGCGCTGCTGATCGAGCAGCACGTGCCGGAGAAAGTGGCGATGCGTGTGCTCGCCGTCCTGCTCTGCATCAGCGCCATCGTCGGCACGTTCCGCGGCAAAGAAGGCGACACGCGCTACCAGGATCACATCATGCGCGCCGTCGATCGGGAGACGCCGCCGGAATCGAAGGTGTGGGACAGCGTCGGCTGGGCGCTGCGGCGGAAGCCGGCCTATCGCTACTGGTTCCTGCGCATGATCGTGAACGTGCTCGAGGCTCGCGGCACGTTCGAAACGTATTCGGTGCACGATCTCATCGCCGATCCGCCCGCCGCCGTGATCGCCGATCACGATACGCGCGGCTGGATGTTCCGGCATCGCCAGCTCGAGCAGGCGGTGGTCGCCCACTACCTCCCGGCCGAAATCGATCTCTGGCTCCCCGGCATGAGTGCCCGCCTCGGTCCCGGCAATCAATTCGGATGGATCGTGCCCGCCGACGGCACGTACACGATCTACGCCTCGCCGCGGCTCGCTGAACACCCATGGTTCCGCCAGCCGCTCTACTTCGAGGACCGCCGATGGCACGACCGCGATCTCGTGGCCATTCGCCCGAGCGACGCGGCAGGGACCGATGTCGCCTTCGCGATCAACGGCGCTCCCGTTGCCGCCGGAACAAAGCGTCTGACGCTCCATCGCCACGACCGGCTCGCCGCGATCAACAACGCCGCGGTGCCGATCGGCATCATGCTGCCGCGCATGTCCCGCGATCGGCTCTTCATCCTGCCGCCGCCCGGCGTCACGCTCGAAGCGTCGGCCGCGCCGCACTGGCACGTTCCCGACCTCTCCGTGCTCACCTATCAAGACGAGTAAGCGCGACGAGTGAGCGGCTACAATACGCCGCCCTCATGACGCACCACTCCATCGGCATCCTCGGCGGCGGCATTTCCGGCGTGGCCCTCGCTTCCTTCCTCGGCGATGACGTCGAAGTCGTCGAGCGCCGCGCCAATATCGGCGGGCTCTGCGGCACCATCATCGAAGACGGCTTCACCTTCGACGCCGCCGGCCCGCACATCATGTTCAGCAAGAACAAAGAAGTGCTGGGGATGATGGTGGCCGCGCTCGGCGAGAACGTTCACCAGCGCCGCCGCGAGAACAAGATCTGGTTCAAGGGCCGCCTGGTGAAGTACCCGTTCGAGAACGATCTGGCCTCGCTGCCGCCGCAGGACAACTTCGATTGCATCTACGGCTACATCGTCAACCCGCACGCCGACGACGTGCCGTCGAACCTCGCCGAGTGGTCGTACAAAACCTTCGGCGCCGGCATCTCCGAAAAGTACTTCATCCCTTACAACGAGAAGATCTGGAACTATCCCGCCACGAAGCTGGGGCTGGAGTTCGTCGAGCGGATCCCCAAGCCGCCGATGGAGGACGTGCTCAAGTCGTCGATCGGGATTTCGACCGAGGGGTATCTGCACCAGCTGCATTTCTACTATCCGATCGAAGGGGGATACGAGTCGCTCGTTCACGCCTTCGCATCGAAGGTCCGCGGCGAGATCCGCACCAATTGGCGCGTGGCCTCGGTGGCACGCGACGGCCAGCGCTGGCGGGTGACGTCATCCGACGGCGAGGAGCGCACGTACGACACGCTGGTCTCCACGCTGCCGATCCACGAGCTGCTCAAAGTCTGGCTCGATGCGCCGGATGACGTGCACAAACTCGCGGCCACGCTCCGCTACAACTCGCTGATCAACGTCCTCATCGGCTGCAACGAAGACCGCGGCTATCCCTACACCGCGCTCTACGTCCCCGATCCGCAGCTGCTCTTTCACCGCCTCTCCTTCCCGAAAGCGTTCAGCGAGCGCTGCGTGCCCGAGGGCTCGTCGTCGGTGATGGCCGAGATCACCACGAACGAAGGAGGCGACGGCGCCTGGGAGATGACCGACGAGGAGATCATCGACCGAACCATCCGCGAGCTGGAGATCACCGGCCTGGTCGATCCGTCGACGATCGTCTACCGCAAGGTGGTCCGCTTCCTCTACGGCTACCCGGTCTACGACCTCGACTACCGCGCCAACGTCACCGCCATGCGCAACGCCGTCGCCGCCACGGGGCTGCATTTGCTGGGAAGGTTTGCGCAGTTTGATTACATCAACAGCGATGTGTGTATCGAGAGGGCGGTCGCGCTGGCGAAGGAGCTGTGAACCGGAAAAGCGAAATGTTCAATGTTGAATGTTGAATGTTCAATGTTGAATGAAAAGGCGGGCTTCGGCTCCGAGCGGCGTCCTCATTCAACATTCAACATTCAACATTTTGCTGTTCCCAATTGCCCGCCGCACTTCTGAACATGTACGAATCCACCACCTACCAATACTTCGAAGACGTCAACTGGGGCCTTCTCCGCCTCTGGGGCGATCGGAAGAATCTCGACGTCCTCGACGTAGGCTGCGGCTTTGCCACGACCTCGCAGCACATCGCCAAACGCGGCAACCGCGTGACCGGCATCGAGTCGAGCGCGGAGGCGGTGGCGGTGGCGCGCACGCGCATCACCGAGGTCATTCATGCCGATCTGCAGAACCACAACCTCGGCGAGCGACGCTTCGACGTCATCATCTTCGCCGACGTCCTCGAACATCTCCCCTGGCCGATCGGCGTGCTGCGCAGCTATCTCGATCTGTTGAAAGAGGGCGGCAGCGTCATCGTCTCGCTGCCGAACGTCGGCCTCTGGTCGGTGCGCCTCAACCTGCTGCTGGGACGCTTCCGCTACGAGGAAACCGGCGTCCTCGATCACACCCACCTCCGCTTCTTCACGAGACGCACCGCGAAGGAGATGATCGAACAGGTAGGACTGGAAATCGTCCGCCGCACATACAATCCCGGCCTCGTGCGCCCGTTCGTCCCACTCGCAAAAAAACTCCTCGGCGGCAGCAACGACTCGCACGATCCCTCGGCACTGCTCGAATCGCGCCCCTACAAGCTGTACCTGAAAACGATCTACCCAATCGAACGCGCAATCGCCTCCGCCTGGCCCGGCGCGCTGGCGTTTCAGATGATTTTTGAAGCAAGCAAACGATGAAACTCACCATCTCCATGATCACGCTCAATGAAGAGCGCGCCGTCGCCAATGTTGTTGGCGACATTCGCGGCGTCGTTCCCGACGCCGAAATCTTTCTGGTCGACTCCAGCAAGGATCGAACGGCCGAAATCGCCACGGAGCTCGGCTGCCGCGTCTTCAAACAGTTCCCGCCGAAGGGCTACGGCCCTGCGATGGACCGCGCCGTGCGCGACGCTGCGGGCGACATCGTCATCACTCTCGATTGCGACGACACCTACCCGGTGGAAACGATCCCGACCATGGTCGCGCTGATCGATGAAGGCTACGACCTCGTCAACGCCACGCGCCTGGCAAAGCGGCCGAAGGCAATGCCGTTCGCGAACTACCTGGCCAACCGCATCTTCGCCTGGACCGCGCGCCTGCTCCACGGCATCAAGACCACCGACGTGCACAGCGGCATGCGCGCGTATCGCAAGTCGATGCTGGAGAACGTGCAGTGGAACCCGCAGGGACCGGCGCTGCCGGTGGACATGCTGGTCATCCCATTCCGCATGGGCTACCGCGTCGCCGAGATCCCGATCGAGTATCGCGACCGGATCGGCGCGTCGACATTGCAGAGATGGAACTCGACGGTGTGGACGTTCAAGAGGCTCTGGCGGGCGCGCGCCGTGAGGCGGCGCGCGTGAGCAAGAGGAGCGCTGGCGTCCCGCCGGCTGGCCAGGCGGCGTCCCGCCGCCTGCCTGGCAAGCTCCAAACATCCGCTGCTAACCCGGCGGCGAGGACGCCACCGAGCCAGCCGGCGCGACGCCAGCGCTCCGTCCGCCGCTTCGCGGCTCACGCGAGTTCGGAATGATCGAAACTCCCACCATAGCCATCCTCGCCGGCGGCTTCGGCACGCGCCTCGGCGAGCTGACCCGTGGCCTGCCGAAACCGATGATCCCCATCGCAGGCCGTCCATACCTGGAACGTGTCATCGAATCGTTCGCCCGCTGCGGCCTGCGCAACATCGTCCTCCTCACCGGCTTCCGCGCCGAGGTCATCGAAGAGCATTTTGGGAACGGCGAACGATTCAGCGTGCACATCCAATACAGCCGCGAGACCGAGCCCCTCGGCACCGGCGGCGCCATCCGCGAAGCCCGCGCGCTCCTCGGCGATCGCTTCGTGATGACCTATGGCGACGTCCTTCGCTACTTCGACTACGACCGCTTCGTAACCGAGCACGACGATCCAACCGTCGCCGTCTATCCGCGCCGCGACATCGGTAACGCGGACGTCGCCGGCGATCGCATCATCCGTTTCGACAAGCACGCACCGGAGCTGCCGTACATCGACGCCGGCTTCTCGCTGATGCCGTCGAGCATCATCGACATGCTGCCGGCCACCGGCGCCTGCTCGTTCGAAGAAACGATCTTCCCGCGTCTCGCCGCCGAGGGAAGGCTGGCGTGTGAGATCGTCAATCTCTACTTCTTCGACATCGGCACGCCGGAGGAGCTGGCTCGGACGATCCGCGGATTGGGAACGATCGACTAATCTACTAACCCACATGAGAATCGTCGTCACCGGCGCGGCCGGTTTCATCGCAACCAACCTCCTCGAACGGCTGCTCGCCGAGGGCCATGAGGTCCATGGCATCGACAACTTCTTTCTCGGCAAGCGCGAATACGTTGCGCGGTCGCTGGAGAAGCCCGGCTTCACCTTTCACGAATTCGATCTGCTCGATCGCGATCGCCTGGTCGCGCTCTTCCAGCGGCTGCGGCCGGAGCTGGTGTGGCATCTCGCGGCGAACAGCGACATCAGCTACGGCACCAGCTACACCGACTTCGATCTCAAGGGCGGCACGCTGGTCACCTACAACCTGCTCGAGGCCATGCGCGTGTCGGACACCAAGAAGCTGATCTTCTCCAGCAGCGGCGCGATCTACGGCGAGCCGACCATTTTGCCGACGCCGGAAAACTACGGCCCGCTCTTCCCGATCTCGTTCTACGCCGCCAGCAAGATCGCTTGCGAAACCCTGATCACCGCCTTCGCCGCGTCGTACCAGATGAAGTGCTGGATCTTCCGCTTCGGCAACATCGTCGGCGGCTATCCGACCCACGGCGTGATCCACGATTTCGTCCTGAAGCTGCAGCGCGACCCCACCCGCCTCGAAATCCTCGGCGACGGCACGCAGTCCAAGCCGTACGTCCACGTCGAAGACTGCCTCGACGGGATGATGTTCGGCCACGCCACCGCCACCGATCTGGTCAACTGCTACAACCTGGCTGTCCCCGACTGGACCTCGGTGAATCAGATCGCCGAGTGGACCATCGAAGCGATGGGACTCGATCCGACAAAGGTCGAGGTCTCCCGCACCGGCGGTTCCCGCGGCTGGCCGGGCGACGTGCCGAAGGTGCGGCTCGATACCTCGCGCATGACCGCGCTGGGATGGACGCCGAAGATGGGCAGCAACGAGGCCGTGCGACGGTCGATTCAGGAGACGGTGACGCAGTTCACGTAACCACTGCCCGTTTTCGATACCATCCGATCTTCGCACAATCTGGAGATCTCGATGATCGAACGTCTCTTCACCACCCGAGGCCGCATTGCGCGCTCGACCTTCTGGGGAATCACCATCGGCGTGGCGGTGCTCTTCACGCTGCTCTTCGCCGGAATCGAGACGCTGATCGGGAGGTCTGCAACCCTCATTCTTTATCCGCCGCTGTTCTGGGCTCTCTATCTCCTGGCCGCGCGCCGCTACCACGACCTCGGTAAGTCGCCGGCGCGCCTGTTGATGCTGCTCATTCCGATCGCCGGCGTGATCATGGTTTTCTACGACCTGGCGCTGCGGAAGGGCACCGAGGCTGATAACCAGTACGGGCCGGACCCGCTGACGTACGGGATCGACTACCACGCGGTCAAGCTGCCACTCGTCGATGGCGAAGGAAAGGCCATCGTCAACGACGTCACCAACCTCAATCCCATTCGCGTCGCCGCGATCGTGGTGCCGGAGACCGTCGAAGAAGTCCGGCAGGCCATTCTGCGGTCCAGCGGTCCGGTGTCCGTCGGCGGCGGCCACTTCAGCATGGGCGGCCAAACCGCCAGTCCGGCCAGCCTGCATCTCGACATGCGCCATCTCAACCGTGTGATTGCGTTCTCACCGACGGAACGAACCGTGCGGGTGCAGTCTGGTGTGCGCTGGTGCGATCTGCAGCGCTTTCTCGACCCGCACGGTCTCGCGGTGAAGATCATGCAGACCTACGCCAACTTCACTGTCGGCGGTTCGCTCAGCGTCAACGTTCACGGGCGATACATCGGGCTCGGGCCGCTGATCCTTTCCGTCCGCTCGATTCGCATGATCCTTGCGGACGGGACGATGGTCGACGCCTCGCCGGCGGAGAACCGCGAGCTTTTCTACGGCGCGATCGGCGGCTACGGCGGGCTGGGCGTGATCGTCGAAGCCGAGCTGGAAGTGGCGGAGAATCTGCGCGTCGAGCGCGTGGCCAAAAAGCTGCCCACCGCTGAGTACCTGGCCTTCTTCCGCCGCAACGTGCGCAACGCCAAAAAGGCGGTCTTCCACAACGCCGATCTCTATCCGCCGCACTACACGAAAGCGCGGTCGGTGACGTGGATGGAGACCGACAAGGCGGTGACGAATGCCATGCGGCTGCAACGGCCCGGGCGCGTCCATCTGATCGAGAAGTACTTCATGTGGGCGATCTCCGAAACGCCCCTCGGCAAGTGGCGGCGCGAGTATCTCGTCGATCCTCTGCTCTACATGAAGCGCAAGGTGCATTGGAGAAACTTCGAGGCCGGATACGACGTGGCCGAGCTGGAGCCGCCGTCGCGCAAGGCGCGGACCTACGTCCTGCAGGAGTACTTCGTGCCGGTGGACCGCTTCGACGAGTTCGTTCCGAAGATGGCGGAGATCCTTCAGCGCCACCGCGTGAACGTCATCAACATCTCCGTGCGGCACGCCCTGCCCGATCCCGGCTCGCTCATGGCCTGGGCGCGCGAAGAGGTCTTCGCCTTCGTGCTGTACCACAAGCAGCGCGTGCGCGAGAACGCGAAGACGCGCGTCGGAATCTGGACACGGGAGCTGATCGATGCGGCGCTGAGCGCCGGCGGGACGTACTACCTCCCCTACCAGCCGCACGCCACCGCGGAGCAGTTTCATCGCGCCTATCCGCGCGCGAACGAGCTCTTCGCGCTCAAGAAAAAGTACGACCCCGATTTCCGTCTGCGCAACATTCTGTGGGACACCTATTACGTGCCGCCAGAGCAACCGGCGCAGGCAACGTCCAGCGATTTTCATTCGGTCTTCGACACCGTTCCGAGCTTTGATGCCTTCTACCAGTTTCTGCAGAACGTCTATCACCTCTACCCCGAAGACCGGTTCCAGACGCTCATCAAGGAAGCGTGCGCCAGCTGCACCGGCGACGAGGAGATCTATCGCTACATCTAGGAGCGGTTGCCGGACATCAAACCGCCGCTGGCCGAGGTCTCGTATGCGTTGCCTGCGCTGAAGAAGCAGAAGGAGGAGATGACGCGTCAGACCCTCCAGCTCCTCGGCGAACGCAAGAGCATCGATGGCTACATCGAGATCGGGACGACCGGCCGTTACGTCAGCGAGCTGCGGCAGCACGTCGAGATCGCCGAGCCGATTTATCTCGTCAACGACGTCGCTCCGACCAATTCGCCGGCCGACATCGCCGAGCGTGGTGGCCTGGCGCGGATCGGCACGTTCGTTCCCCTCGGCAACTACGATCCGCTGCCGGCGTCGATCCCCGACGCCAGTATCGACGTCGTCACCTGCTTCATCGGTCTGCACCATGCGCCGAAGAAGGCGCTCGATCCCTTCGTTGCCTCGATCCGGCGCGTGCTCCGGCCGGGCGGTCTCTTCATCGTCCGCGATCACGACGTGCAGACACCGCAGATGAACGCCTTCGTCTCGCTCGCCCACGCGGTCTTCAACGCCGGGCTCGACGTGCCGTGGGAAGTGAACCAGCGCGAGCTGCGTCTTTTTGCGCCGGTCGCGGAATGGAGCCGCTACCTGGAGGAGCGGAACTTCCGCGATACCGGAGCGCGGCTGCTGCAGCCGCACGATCCCTCGGCCAACACGCTGATGTCGTTCGAGCGGGGAGCGTGACATGAGAGCGGCAGGACTGGCGTTCCTACTGACCATTTCCTTATGCGCGACGGCCGCTCCGCTCGCGCCGCGCGAACACCAACGGCTTCCCGATCAAACGTTTCTCACCTATCCGGAATGGTTCCTGGTCTTCAGCCCCGCCGAATTCGCCACCTTCGTCCGCGCCCATCCTCCGAGCGAGTTCCCATTCCTCGGGCACATCCGCCAGTTCTGGCAGGGATACGACGCCGTCTGGAATCAGACCCGCGGCCGCTATCCGTTCAACGGCGGATATCACCTCATGATCATGGTGATCGGCAGCAGCACCACGGTGGAGTATGCGTTCCGCTCCGTCTACGAGACGCTCTTCGGCCGGCTGGCCGAGCTGACGCGCACGCACGGGATGACCGAGGAAGAACGCCTCGACGCGCGCTACGCGCAGGACTACGTCGACTTCATCCGCGTCGATCCCTGGTACGAATTCGACTTCACGTCGCGACTGCACAGTCTCTGGTTCGACACCTCGCTCACCGGCCCGGACATGATCCGGAAATGGGAGCGGAAGTACGCGCTGACGAGCGAGCTTGGCGTGAAAGCGATCTACGGCTGGCTCATCAAACTCGGAACGAAGACCGTCTACGACCCCGCGCTGCCCGCGACGGCAGTCGTGATCGACCGTCTACCCGCCTCTCCGATCGCGAACCTCGCGGTCCTGCAGCGATACGGCGACGGATCCGCGCTGGTGACCATTCCGCGTTACGAAGGATTCATGACCGCAGCAACGGAACTGGCGCGCCAGGGTGTGCAGTTCCGAGAGATCGCCGGCAATCGCGGCCCGATTCTCCTCAGCGTGATCGAGCACGGAAACGCTCCCGCCGCGCTGCGTGCCATCGCCTTCCTACGCCAGCCGATCATCACCGAGCCCGGAAAGGAGCGCCTGCTCGTGACCGTGCCCGTCGACGCGCTTTCGCCCACGCTCAACAGCCTGCGCACCTCGGGAGTGCAGGTTGAGCACGTGTTCGATTATTGAGGCCTGGCCCCATATGAATCGGTAGAACGAGGTGGCATGGACATGCGGCGCCGATCGAGAGAAGCCGCTCGTCGCCGCGGAGCGGCGTTATCTACGTAGCCCACGGCGTGAGCCGTGGGAATCGTTCGCTCCAATCTCAAGCCGCGGAGCGGCGACATTTCGAATTGCGGTTAACGCACGCGTTCGAGATGCCGCCGCTCCGCGGCTGGATACGAGCTGATCACATTCCCACAGCTCACGCTGTGGGCTACGTAGATAACGCCGCTCCGCGGCGAACTTCACCGCATGGTGATTGGCTAATTTGGAGACGTCTGGTCTGTGCCTACTTCGCCATCGGCTCGATGAACCCGTCGAGGTTCCTCTCGCTGGCAGGCATCTGCAGCGCCTTCGTGATCATCGCGTTCGCCTGTCTGGCGTCAATGTCCCTCGCGGCGCGCAGCTCGGCGATCCCTTCCGGCTTCTTGTTCGCCTGCAGAAGGCCGAGCCCAAGGTAGATGTGGGCTTCGACTGACTTCGGAAAAATCTCCGTGGCCTGGCGGTACTCCTCCACGGCGTCGTTGTAGCGACCGTGCTGCGAAAGATACGTCCCGCTGGTGAGGTGGGCATCGAAGCGAATCTGCATCGACGTCGTGGACGTCTGCGGGAGCATCTGCATGGCCACGCCGATGTTGTTCTTCACGTGCGCTGCGTTCGGATCGATGTCCAGCGCCTGGCGATACGTGGCGATGGCCTGCTTGATCATCGCGTCGCGTGCATCCGATTGCGGCATCGGCCGCGCCTTCATCAACATGGCCGTGCCGAGGCCGACGTAGGCCTGCGGATACCAATCGGGCGTGGTGGCGTTCTCGATCTGCAGCAGCGGCTGGACCAGATCGATGGCACGGTGCAGGTGGATCATCGCCACATCGGGCTTCGTCGATTGCAGACTCTGTCCGAGCAGGTACTCGGCCACGGAGTTGTCGTGTGTGACCGTCAGCGTGTGCGTGAAGAGCGTCTCCGAGTCCTTCCAGTAGCTCACCTGACGCATGGCCACGGCAGAACAGCCGGCGACGAGGATGACTGCGATCACGCTGAGCGCCAGCACCGGAATCAGAAGGCGTTTCGCCAGCTCGATCGCACCGAACGTGATGGCGATGAACAGGCCGATGTACGCAAAGTACGTGTAGCGATCGGCCATCGACTGGTTGCCGATGGCGATGATGCCGATGACCGGCGCCAGCGTGCCGAGGAACCATAGCCAGCCGATGAGGAGATACGGCGCCGACCGCCGCGCCATCACCACCGCGATGGTGATCGCCGTCAGCACCAGCAGCGGCACGATGGCCGCGCTGACCGGAACGATGCGCAGCGGATACGGCAGCGCCATATCGATCGGCACGAACAGCTTGCCGAGGTAGGTGGCGCAGGCGATCGAGGCATTGATCAGGCGATCGACGATCGGCAGCGACGTCGTCGAATGAACCGCCTTCAGATTGCTCTGGCCGATGAATGCCGCGGCGATGCCTGCGATCGACAACGCGAAGAGCGGCCACTTCTCCATGGCGCGGCGGCGAAGATCATCGCGCGTACGAATACGGTCCAGCGGCCAGACGTCGAGCAGCAGGAAGACGAACGGCAGCGTGACGTACATCTGCTTGGCCATGAGCGAGAGCGCCAGGGCGATGAAGACGGCGAGCATCCGCCGCGGCGCGCGTGCGTAGAGCCAGAGCGCAAGCATGGCGAAGAGCGTCGACAGCGTGTCTTTCCGTTCCGAGGCCCAGGCCACCGATTCGACGTGCATCGGATGGATGGCGAAGAGCGCCGCGATGAATGCCGAGGCCCATGGCGCGCGCGTCAGCTGCCGCATCGCCAGAAAAAGCAGGACGGCACTGATGGCGTGGAGCAGGAGGCTGGTCAGCAAATGCATCCCGGCGCGTTGCCCCCAGATGGCCACGTCGAGCATGTGCGAGAGCCACGTCAGCGGATACCAGCCGATCTCCGCCGAGGTCAGCGCCCAGGAGACGTCGCCATGCAGGACGTGCTGGTTCTCGGTGATGAATTGCCCGTCGTCGAAGTTGAGGAAGGCGTGCGTGGCCAGCTGGCCGAAAACGACGGCGGTGATGGTGATCAGGAAGGCGACGATCGTCCAGTCGCGCCAGTTCCACGGATTCGCGACGACCGGCGCACCCTCGGCCGCAACGACGCGCGGCTCGGTAACTCGGATCTGTTTTTCGCGTGCTTTGCGGCCCATCGTTCGTTTGGTAGCGGAAGGCCGGCGCGCGTCGGCGGGGGATGGTAGGCCCTAGCGGACTCGAACCGCTGACCTCTACCGTGTCAAGGTAGCGCTCTAACCAACTGAGCTAAGGGCCTGAAAAGACCGACTGCGAATTTGCCTCCGAACGAACAGAGGCGGAGTTGGATGCTATTCCAATTCGAGCCCGAGCGGAAGTCGGCTCTGCCTTGCTCTCACTCCTTGACCGGCCCGAGATCACCGACCCGTTTCGCGATCTCCCGCGTGACGCGCAATACCGCCTCCAGCATCTGTAGGTTGATGTCGACGAGGCCTTCATACTCGACAGTGTTTCGCTTTCGATGAGCATCGTTCAGCACGCGCCATTGCGATGCCGGAAGAGAAAGGGTGTGCGCGAGAGCCTGGAAGACGATGTACCGCTTCTCCGATCGATAGCCATGCCAGCGAAGTGCCGCGAGGGAGAGCGCGTGCGCCGCGTTGTAGGCGAGATCGAAACGGCTCTCAATCGCAAGCGCCTCGTTCTCAGCGTCGCGAAGCCACGTTTCCCCGGAACGAATCAATCCTTCGATTTCCGAGGCAGCAGGCGCCTCGCGCTTGAGGCTTCCGCTGGCAACGAGGTTATCGAGTTGACGCTTGGCCATCTATGCTTCCGATCAACGGGATCATCGCACCAGCCAGAACCTTCTTGAGGAACGAATTGCCATCGCGACGGCGACGCCTGAATTCTTCCGGCGTGAGGAGCGTGGGATTGATCTTGCGGCCGACGATCCTCTCCGCCCGTTCAAGGCGCGCGAACAGTTGCTCGAGCGTGACTTCGGAGGCGACAACCAGCACGTCGACGTCACTCCCACCATGGGCCTCCCCTCGTGCCACCGAGCCATAGATGAGTGCCAGATCGATCCTGGCCGCCAACGGAGCGAGTGCGTCCCGGAGCGGTTCGGCCAGTCCGCTGGTCTTGAGAATGACCGAACGCAGCTCCGAAAAGATCGGCGTATCGGGATTGGCGCGGTAGTGCTTCTGATTGCCGATGCGCGTGACGGTTGCCAGTCCGCTGTTCACGAGTCGCTCGAGCTCACGCTGAACCGTGCCCCGGCCCGCGCCGGCATGCCTGAAGATCTCCGTCGCGAAAAATGAGCGTTCCGGATTCCCGTAAAGCAGCCCCAGAACGCGCTGCTGGGTGCGTGAGAAGAGCGCGTTCGCAAGACTGAGGCGCCGGGCGGCCAATCGTCGAGTACCCATTTCGGGTACGATCGTACCCATTTCGGGTATTACGAGCAACCCACCTTAATGACTGATCTCCGCCGCCATCCGGTCCGCGAGCATCCCAAGCGCCTGACTGACACCGGCAGAAACGTTCGCACTATCCAGCGACGCGATATCGACCACGATCCGCTCATGCCGCGCTACGTCTGGACGGCCGTTTTCGCGAACGACCCAACGTCCGTCGAGAACCACCTTCGCATCAGGACCCGCGGTGAGGTCTTCGAGGACGACGTCGATCGCGCGCATGGCGCCGGCGGGTTTTGATTCTCCCGGGAGAATCACCATCCCCTCCGGCAGCCGCGCGGCGAGATCGAAGGCCAGCGTGTGCAGGACCAGCGGCTGCAGCGATGCCGACCACTGATCGGTGCTGCGAACTTCCAGCTGGTGATCGGCCTTGCGCACCACGATCTCGCGGCGATCGAGACCCGGTGGAAGTTCGACGCCGTCGATTCCGATCGGGAGGCCGCGCACCGTCGCAACCGGTGTGGTTGGAGCGATTCGATCGAGTGAGAAGAAGCGGCTTTGTGATCTGGAGAAGAAGGAGCAGCCCGCTAAAAAAATCAGGAACGGCAAGGTCCGGCGGATGATCATTTCCCTTTGCCCCTTCCCTTGAGCAATGCGTCGGGATTCTCCTCGAGGTACGACGCCAGCGCGCGGACCGACTCGGCGGCGCGCGTCAGCTCCTTGAGCAGCGATCCGAGGTCGTAGTTCTGCCGCGTCGAGCTCCCCATCAGCTCCTCCGCCCGCTTCGCCGCGGCCTCGGCGGACGCCGCGGTGTTGCGCAGGCTGTCGACGACCGGGCCGACGTTCTCCTTCGCTGTCTTCGCCACCGACTCGGCCGACGTCGCGGCGTTGCGCAGGCTCTTCGCGATCGGACCGACGTTCTCGCGGGTCGTGGCCGTGATCGCTTCGACGTCGCCGAGCGATTTGTTGAGACGTTGCAGGCTCTGATCGAGCGCCGGATCGTGAACGATCGAGTCGAGTTTCTGGGCCGTGCTGCGCAGATGCCCGGCGATCTCCTCGATCGGAAGATTGCGAATCCTGCCGGCGACGTCGTTGACCGCGCCGAGCGCCCCCTCCAACCCGCTGCCACCTGGCGCCGCCGGAATGATCGGAGGATCGCTGGTCATGATCAGGTGTCCCGTGCCCGGCGCGGCCACCATATCCAGCGACACGCCACCGGCTCCCGGGAGAACGAGACTGGTCGACAGCGAGGCCCGCATCCCCTTCTGCACCAGCTTCTGCAGCGCGTCATTCGTCATCGCCCGCAACTCTTCGCGCGTCGTCGATGGCGAGACCTGCATCTCCATCAGCCGCGGATCGATCTCGATCGTCACCGGCGTCTCCAGCGACGCTGTGGCCGGCACGTAGCGCAGACGCACCTCGCGCACGTGTCCCACGTTCACGCCTTTCATCTGAACTGTTGTTCCGGCCGTGAGTCCGTGCACCGGTCCCGGGAAGTAGGTGAGGTAGGTCAGGTTCGGTCCGTCCGACGCGGCGATCGCCGCGCCTTCGGAGTCGTAGAGCTCAAAATGCGTCCCCGCCATCACTTCCGGCCCCGCCATGACCTCGGGCGTATAGAACGCGATCGGTGCGTTGAGCAGCGACGCCAGCGACGCACCGCCTGTCGAGACGCCGCCCGCGCCGAGGGAGACCGTGATCCCGCCCGCACGCCAGAAGCGCGTGCTCTGCCGCACGTCGTTGGCAAAACGCTTGACGATGAACGCGTGCACGGCGGTGATGCCATGCTTCTCGTCGTATTCGGCGCCGAGGATCGTTCCCGCGCGGATGCCCTGGAAGGTCACCGGCGAGCCGACGGCAATCGATCCCAATCCGTGCGCGTCGAGGATGATGGTCTTGCCATCCTCCGGCGGCGTCAGGAGCGGCGGGTACTCCTGGCCGATGAAATCGCTCGTTTCGGATCCCGTTCCCGGCGCGATACCGACATACGTTCCGGAGAGGAGTCCGCCGAGGCCGCCGCCCTCGAGGGCGGGCTCGACGATCCAGAAACGGGTGCCGGTGTTCAGCGCATGATTCATCGAGGCATCGAGCGTGATGCGCACCAAGACCTGCTGCAGGTTCTCGTCGATGGTGATCTTCTGAATCGTTCCCACCTTCGCGCCGCGGAATCGCACCGGGCTGTAGCGATCGAGTCCGCGCGCGTCGGCGAAGCGGACGGTGATGTCGCCGCCGCCAAAGAATCCGTAGCGGACGACGAGGTAGCCGGCGAAGAAAATCGCCACCGCCGGAATGATCCAGATCCACGGCGACCACTTCGCCAGATGCACCTTCGCATGCGGGGTTTCGGGATCGTCATGCTCGGTCATGACACCTCCCCTGCCGTCTTCCACATCATCCGCGGCTCGAAGATGCGCACGGCCAGCATGATCAGCGCGATGACCATGAACAGCGGCGTGGCGCCAGGGCCGGTGGCGATGGAGTCGATGCCTTTGAAGTTGACGATCGGCGCGGCGATGGCCGCGATGAAGGGAATGATCATCGGCCAGCGCGCCAGCCGGTGCAGGAGGCGATAGACGCGCGTGCGCCGCACCAATCCCTTCCGGCTCGGAAAGCGCACCCGGGCCAGCAGCCAGAGCATCCCCGCCAGCTCGGTGATGGGGACCACCACGCCGGCGACGAGGACGATGACGCCGAACTGCCAGTAGCCGCGGTCCGCCAGCAGTTGAACGGTGCCGAAGACGGTGTGCTCGAGAAAGGCGGTGAGCTGCTGGTTCACCATCACCGAGCCCGCATACGCCGGAAAGCAAAGGGGGATTGCCGCGCCGACCGCCGCCAGCGCCGGCGCGAATCGCGGAGCCACGCGATGATCGAGCCGGTCGCCGCAGCGGGGACAGAAGTCGCGGGGCCGCCGGCTCGGAACCGTCATCTCACACACGTCACACGACGGCGCGTTCTCGCCGGGATACGTCGCGGTATCGGGCAGAATCGAAGTCCAGACCAGCCGCCGATCGAGGATGCGGTCGGCGATGATCGAGAGAATGGCCACGAAAAAGTACGACCACGCTCCGATCCCCAGCTCGACCGACGCCGAGATGGAGGCGCGGTAGTAGGCGATGAGCCCGGCGATGACCACGACGTCGGTCAGGCTCCACATCCGCAGCTGCTCGCTCCAGCGGAAGAGCCGCCCCCGCTCCGGAAGGTGCCATCCCCAGCGAATCGATCCGAGCACGAGAATCTGCAGCAGCGCGCGCACGGCCGGAAAGAGAAAGGCGCAGAAGAGGAAGCCGAAGGCGAACGGAAACCATACCTCGCTGTAGATGACCGACACGCTGGTGACCAGCCGGCTCTCGCCGTAAACCAGATGCTTGATGGTCGACGCCATCAATGGCAGAAAGACCGCCGGCGGCAGCAGCACGAAGATGGCCAGCGCACAGACCAGGCTCCCTTCGACACCCGTCCACGACCGCCGCGCCAGCAATCGATCACACCGATGACACTCCGCGATCGCCCCCAGAGGCAACTCCGGAATCGTCTGCGTACTCCCGCAGTCGGCACAGGTGATGGTCGTCAAGCGGAGGGAGGGCGGTGCAAGAGAAGTTCCCGGTAGGTGGTCTAACGATCCGCTCCGGAGAGATCCCTCGCCATCCGGCCCGCTTCGGCATCAAGCTCGTGCGTGGGAGCCCGCGACCCCGGGCTGGCGTATCCCCACGAGCCTGACGCATAAGCACCAGCGCCACGATCAACAGGATCGCCAGCACCGTGCCCATCACGATCGCCCGCCGAACCGGCTCGAATTGCGTCACACAAACGTGCGCCGTCCACAGCGAAAGGAGGACGAAGGGGAGGAACGCGAGGCGCCAGTATGGCGTGATTTTTCGCATTGCGATCACCAGTTCTTACGGTATGTGAATTCCGGTGCCTGAATCATCGAAATTACCATCACCGCGATTGCCTTACCGCCGTTTCACGGGTTACGCGAAACCGCCCGTGACACCGCTGCTATTTTCGTAGTCGTGCTAACAAGACAAGACTACGTCAAGGACCGCCGAGCGTGGTCCGCCGCCTCCATCGTCGAGTAAACCTCTCCCCACGCACTGAGAATTACCTCTGAATCACTGACGACCTCGCAGACTTCGGCCTTCGGATTTCCAAACCTATAAACGAGCACCGCAATCGGGCGAACGATGGTCTTCGCAAGATTTTGGGTCTCGTGTCGCGGTGCGAGTAGCAACCTAACGATGTCTTGATCACGAAACCAAACGATTGCCCTATTACCGGAGGGCTACCTCGATGAGAACCGCCGCGTGACCGTCGTCCATCCGAACCGCTCTGATCAGCCAGCACGCACGAGGCCTCGCCCAATCGTCTCGATGTTCCGAGGAGCCTAGGAAAAAATCCGGCTGTCGATCTCGCATTAGCAATCCTCAGAATGGCGGGTGACGCCCAATACGCGCGTGAGCTGCACCGCTATTTGTGACGCGCATCTTTCTCTGTCTGATAGAGCTGTGCCCATGCGATCAGGTGGAACTCACTCGGTTGGAGATCATCTCGTTGTTCGGGATCAACAACCAGCGGAAGTGCTACGTGGACATAAGCAGGCCACTCAGAGATGGGAAAGAGCGTCCTCCCCTCATGCCGCGTGGCAAGAATCATGTACTCAACCTCCTGCACCCTCCCGTACTTCCGCCCTAGCAAAGGCGGAGCGATCTTCACCAGGAGAAGATCATCGCGAGAACCCGTTTTCAGGCGCCTAACACGCCAGCATTGACGCGGCTCTTCAAGCCCGTAACCTTCGGAAGAAGCCAAGTAAAAGTCGGGTGCGCTCATCGACACATCGACACCAGAATGAGAGGCGGAAAGCTGCTGCGCTCTGGTAAATCAATTTCGTCACCGCCAGCCTTCACGACAACGCAGCCGCCACTGCCGACACAATGATCGGTTCCGTGGCCCCTAAATCGAGTTCAGAAGACGCCGCAAGTATCCGATAAGAGACCGTCTTATTGATTAACTCTCCATAGTCATACGTCCAAAGGTCCATGATGTCCCACGTAATTAGCCCCGAGCTGACATAGCCCGGATGGAGGGTTATACGAAGAAGGTACGTTTTCAGAAAGCGGCGCTTTCTGAGCGTACGGCCCGGCCATCCCTTCGACGCGTACGCCTCCCAACGCATCCCGTATTCCAAGGCGACACTTTTCAGAATCTTGTCGATCGGCGCGAGCGCTTCCTCAAAGGATGACCATTCGTCTTCCGCGAAGACATAGGCGCTTCGGCGCGATCCATGAGTCTCATCTATTTTGGCCACGTCCAACCTCGCGCGTACTCCGTCCCGCCACCGCTCCCCCACTGCTCATTGCCGCTTACGGTCCGAGGACCCCTAACCGGTTCCCACCATTTTACGTCGACGGTGTCTACGGCATCCGGTGTATTCGGAAGTTGCAGCGCGTCTTTAGCAGCCTCAAAATCATCGCCGTACGGCGGAACGGAACCTCGCGTCATCCATGGGCTTTCTGGGTTTGATTTTGGCCCCGTGTATCTCCAGAATGGATTCTCCGAGGATCCGATTTCTGTAGCCGCACCATACTCCGTGACGACACCGCTAACGGCGTAGGCACTTGCCAGGGTTAGGAAGGTGTAGTCGCTCGTACACGGCGTCCACAGCGAGGCGAAGAATCCGCCGACGGCGGCTCCTACCTTGGCGGCTGTGCTGGCATTCGGGTCGGTGAGCGTATCGGCGTAGCCGTTGACGGCTTCCTGGCCGTAGCCTTCGCCGGCGTTTACGGCTCCGTTGAAGAGCAGGCCGCTCGGGTCGATCAGGTTGACCGGATCATTCGCGGCGTAATCGTAGACATTCAGTCCGCCGCCGAGGCCGAGGGGGTCTTTGGTGAGGAAGCGGCCGATGGACGGGTCGTATTCGCGGGCGCCGAAGTGGACCAGTTTCGTATCGGCGTCGTAGAGGCCTCCGGCGAAACCGAAGGGTTGGAAGCCGGGATTGGATTCGAAGGTCACGCCGAACTCGTCGTAGCCGAGGGTGTCGGCGATGGCGCCGGTGGCGGTATCGACCACGTAGCGCGGGCTGCCGAGGTGGTCGGCGATGACGCGGTAGGTCACGCCGCCGCGGATGATCAGCGACGGACTGTTTCCGCGCTCGGCGTAGACGAATTGCGCGACGAGGGAATCGTCCGCGGCCAGCTGCGCGATCGGCCGCAGGCCGTTTTCGTAGAGGAACTTGCCGACGACCGTGCCGTCGACCTTCTTCACCACGCGCCGGCCGCGGGCGTCGAGGATGTAGTCGATGTGGCGGCCATCGGCCAGTGACACCGAGACCAGGCGGCCGAGCGAATCGTAGCCGCAGGTCGTCGTCCCGGCGGTCGAAGTGCGGGAAGCGATCTCGCCGTTCGGGGTGTAGGTGAACGACGCGCCGCCGTACGTGAGGATGCGATCCTGATCGTCGTAGGTGCCGCTGTCGCTCGACGACGGTGTGACGCGGGAAACGCGGTTGCTGTTTGCGTCGAACGAATACGTCGCGCCCGCCGCGCCGTTGCGCGTGACCGTCGCCAGGCGGCCGGCGGTGTCGTACGTGAACGACGTCGTGTCCGGCGACACGCCGCCGGGCGACTCCGCAATCGAAGTGATCCGGCCGCCGGCATCGCGGGTGTAATGAAAGGCCACCAGCGGCGTGCCGTTGACCGTTGTCGCGCGATCCGAGATCGCGCCCGCGGAGTCGTACGTGACCGTATCGGAGACGACGCCGGAGCTGGTCGCTTTGACCCGTCCATTGGCGGCGTCGCGCGCGATCGTTACGGGGCCGGCGGCGGTCACCAGGCCGTCGGCGTCATAGGCGTAACTGATGCTGGTTCCACCCGTCACGCCCTTCGTGACCGGCCGGAGATTGTTGTCGTAGGTGACGGCGATTGCGCCATTGACCGCGCCGCTCCAGGCGATCGACTTCGGGAAAACGCCATCGCGCGTGTACGTGAGCGCGACGCCCGGCGCGGTCGCCGTCGTCAGAAGGCCGCTCGTGGCGTCATAGGAAAATTGATATGAGCCCGATGGCGCGCCGATGCTGTTCAGACGGCCGGCCGTGTCGTAGCCATAGGCGACCTGCGCGCCGTCCGGCCGGATGGCCAGAGTGGGCTGACGGTCGCGATTGAAGTGAAGCTGCGTCGCGGCGCCGCTGTTCGGCACCGGCGGCGGCGTGTAGCCGGTTCCCTGATCGACGGCATCGTAGGCAAAGGTATGCGCCGGTCTGCCCGGAGGGGTGATCGTGGTGACATTGCCGTCCGCGTCATACGAGATCGATACCTGCCTGCCGTCGACCAGCGTCCGTTTGGTGGGGCGGCCGTCGGGGTCGTACTCGAACGACATCGTCCGTCCCAGCGGATCGGTGACGGACGTGACCAGATTGAGGGCGTTGTACGAATACGTCTCGGTCTTGTCGTCCTGTGCAGTCGAGGTGACCCTGCCGAGAGCATCGTGCGTGACCGAGATCGTGCTGATGCCGGGGACGGTGACCGTCGCGATATGGCCCAGCGCATCGAACGTGCGCGTGGCGCTGCGGCCGGCTGGCGACGAGGAAACGAGCGTTCGCGACGGTACATTGAAGGCAGACGTGAAGGTCTTGCCGTTGAGCGTCATCGAATGCGTCCAGCTCTGAACGCTGAGCGGATTCCGCGAATCGGTGAGACTGACCGACCGGGAATGGGCGACGTTCAGCGTCAGACCCGAAGGCGCCTTGAAGGTGAAGTTGCCTCCGAACGGCGAGGCCATGCCGAACTGCGGATGCGGAGCGCGGTTGCCGGTCACGATCATCCCCGGCATCTGCACGTTGATGCTCTGGCTGCTGCCGAGGTTCGCCGTCAGCCGCAGTCCGCTGGGCGAGGTGGTGGTTCGCTGCGAATTGGACTCGGCACTGTTGTCGACGTCGAAGCTGGTCACGCGCCCTTCGGCCGTGGTGCGCGTGATCGTGTATTTCTCCGCCGTTCCCGTGCGGGCGAGAGTGGTCTTGCCGCCCGCGGGATCGGCGTCCGTCAGGAGCAGGCCGTCGGAATCGTAGGTGAAGGTATGCGCGCCGCCGCGAGGCGTGGTCAGGTTCATGAGCAGTCCACTGCTCGTGTGCGTGAACCGCTCGATCTCGCCGCCGGGATCGGTCACGGTGGTCAGATAGCCGGAGCCGTCGACGGCGATCTCCGTCCGTTGTCCGCCCGGCGCGAGGATCGCGGCCGGTTTTCCATCCGCCGCGCGCTCAATCGTCAAGGTGTTGCCGTCGCGATCGGTGGCGCTGGTCAGCAATCCCGAGGCGTCGTATCCGAATCGCGTCAGCACGATGCCGGTGCTGGCATCGACGGTCCGCAGATGGCGTCCGGCCGCATCGAACACGAATGCGGCACTCCCGGTTGCGGAGCCGACCACCGCTTCGCCGGCGTTGACGCCGGGGAGTGCCAGGGTGATCCGGTGAATGGTGTCCTCGTCATACGAAACGACGAGCAGCGATCCATCCGGAGCCACCTTCACGTCCCACGGGAAGAAGAGCGGCGAGCCGACCGCGGGGACATTATCGGGATAGGGACTGATGCTGAAATCGTCACGCGGCCCGCCGGCGACCGTGCCGATGATGCCGTCCGGGCGCACGGAGCGAATCGTCTGGGAGCCTAGCGTGGCGTAGTAAACCGTGCCGTCGCGGGCGACGTCCATGCCCCAGACTTCGTCCCGGATGTCGATCGAGGTGGCCAGGATGCCGTCGCGATCCGGGTTCGTGCCGCGGCCCGCGATCATGGTCAGCTGGCCGTCGCCTCCGATCTGGGCAACGTACGAATGGGAGTTCGTGTCGGCGAAATAGACGTCGTCCGCCGGCCCCACCGCCACGCTGAGCACGTTGGACAGACATGCCTGCTGTGCCAGCACGCTATTCGCGGGAGGGATGCACGCCGGGTGGGGGCCGGGAGGATAGCCGGCGATGATCGAGAGCTGTCCGTCGGGAGTGACTCGCTCGATGGTGTTGCTCGACGCGATGTAGAGCGTCCCGTCATGAGCGACGGCCAGCCCTTCGCAATCGATGTAAGTCTGCAGTGCCGGTCCCGCCTTCACGGTTCCGAACTGGGTGCCGTTGCCGGCCACGGTGACGATGATGCCGTCCGCGCCAATACGCCGGACGCGGGTACCGGCGTCGATGAAATAGAAACCGTCCGGTCCCAGCGCTCCGAACTCGCCCCTGATCTGCGCCTGCAGAGCGGACGTGCCATCCGGTGAAAATCCTCGGTGGCCCGGCGTCCCGGCGAACCTGGTCATCACTCCGTTGGCCAGCACGTGCAGAATGGCGTCGTCCTGGGTGATGTAGAAGCTGCCATCGGGCGCAGGGGTAACGGAGATCGGATAATCGAGCGGAGAGTTGCGGGCGTCGACGCCTTCGACGACGTTGCAGCAGTTGGTGTTGCCGGCGACGCGAACCAGCGTCTTGCCGACGTCATCTGCCGCCCGCGTCTCTCCCGTGCCGAGGTGCAGCACGCGGCGATGCGGATCGTAGAGATGATGCGAGGAAAGGGTCCAGCCGCCCAGCCCTACCGAGACCGCGGGATCGACCGCACCGATGGGAACGTCGTAACTCGTCCAGATGATGACTGAGCCGCGCGACGGGACGAGCTCGGTGATGTTGCCGGGAAACTGTCCGAACGCCTGTGCGCGATCCTCAGGCTTGTCGTAGAACGCGGCTACGTATTCGAATCCGATGCTGACGTGGGCGTAGTACTCGCCCTGCAGCAGACGGCCGTAGGCATCGCGTCCATCCCACGAATACTGATAGGTCAGATTCGGCGAGGCACCGAGATCGGCCTCGGCGCTGGCCCCTTCGGTGGAAACGCGTACATGCGTAGCGGTGAGTCCGGCCGGCGGATTGGCGTCGGTGATGGGGATATCGAGTTTGTACGCGTCGCGATGTCCGCGTTGTTCGCCGCTGTTGTAGTTGAGCGTGAGCGCGGTTCCGGCAAGTCCGATCCGTTCGCCAAGCGTCTGATTGTGGCAGTCGATGATCGAGCCGCTGCACTTGGTCGAATCGGAAAGACGCCGGTTCCTTGCCCCACCCTTCTTCGGCGCGCGCGCCCCTTTCGGCGGACCGCCCCGGCGCGCGAAGTTGCAGTCGACCGGCGTGAAGTGACTGATCGCCGATCGCCAGACGCTTTGACCGGCCGTATAGAGATGGCCGAGTTGCTGCAGTTCGGAGGTGTCGACCCCGAGAGCGGCAAGCGTGGCCGCATCGTCCGCTACGCCGGTGCCCTTGCTGTCGATCGTGGCAACTCCGTTTGCGACCGACAGGACTTTGATGACCCGCCCGTTGTCGCTGGCCACCCAGCGGGTATGGGCGCGGTCGTAATAGCCGACCGGCACGATCGTCCCCACCGGCATGTTGAGGAAATTCTCGAAATAGAGCACCACCGGCTTTGAGAAGTTCACCGACGCCGCGCCGGCGGTGATCGCTTCGTCCGCGCTCAATTCGACGCAATAGGTGTAGCTGCTGGTCGGCGGGAGTGTGGCCGGCATGGCCCGCTCGCCATCCGGCCCGACCGTGTACTCGGTGGCGCGCACGGCCAGCGCTGCCAGAGGCTGCGTCGTGCCGTCCGGCAGCGTCATCGTGGCGGTCGTACCCGCGGGAAAGAGGATGGTGGCGGTGCGAGCGCCGTCGTGATCGGACGATGTCGTTCCTCGAGCCACCTGCATCGCCGAGGCACCCGCGGCGAAGAGGGTGACGTTGGTGTCGAGGGCGCTGAGCGCGACGTCATCGGCGACGGTGAAGGCGTTCCACGCCACATTCACGTCGCGATCAACCGCCAGCAGTCCGCGCCGATCGTAATGAATGGTCAGCCATCCGCCGCCGTTCACCGCCAGATCGAACCGTCCGTCCGCGCGCGAAAGAGTCTGTCCAAGCTCCGGATGCCCGCCGATCGATACGCGAACGCCGGCCAGCGGCAGGTTTCCGCGCGTCAGCACCCGTCCCCGAATGACGGACGCGCGTTGCGGCGTAATGGCGTTGGGAGCGACGCCGGTCTGAATCGGATTCGGCCCGCCGTAGAGGAACGAGGTCGTGTCCGCGAACGACGTCACCTGCGTGGGGTTGACCGGCGACGCGACCGTAGCCGGGTCGGGCGGCAGGATCAAGGTGTTGCTCGAGACATGGACCGACGCGGAGAGCCCGTTGAAATTCGCGGTGATGTCGGCGCCGCCGGCCGTCGTCGCCGCGACGACGCCGGTCGAGGTAACGCTGATGCTGCCGTTGTTCGAGCTCCACGAAGTCTTCGACGTGACATCGACGCCGCCGCCCGTGGTCAGAACGCCGATAGCGTTGAACTGCAGACTCTGGCCGGCATCGAGCGTCGTCGTGGGCGAGGTGATCTGCAGCCTGGTGAAACTGGCCACGATGAAGTCCGTCGTGCTGACGGCGCTTCCGCCCGCGGTGATGACGGTGATCTTTCCATTCGCCGCATCCGCCGGAACGATGGCGATGAGCTGCGTTGCCGAGGCGGAGGTGATCGTCGCCGGCAACGAGCCGAAGAGGACCTGATCGCCGCCGGCGGCCGGATCGAAATTCTGGCCGGTGATGGTGACCGAAGTCCCCGACCCACCCTGCGCTGGCGCAAAGCTGGTGATGACCGGCGGTGCGAAGTAGGTAAACGCCGCGATCTTCGTCGCCGCGCCGCCCGACGTCGTCACGCTGATATCCGCGGCTCCCGCAGTTCCCGCTGGCGTGACGACAGTGAGCGACGAACTGTTGGTTACGACAACCGACGCTGCCGGCACGCCGCCGACCGTCACGGCGGTATCGCCGCTCAGGAAGTTGGTGCCGGTGATGACGAGCGTGTCGCCGCCGGCGGTCTTTCCCTTCACCGGCGTGACCGAGGAGATCGCCGGCGGCGGGAGATAGTTGTAACCCGCCGCGAGCACGTCCGACGCCGCAGATGTCGTGACCTTGACATCGACCACGCCTGCACTTGCTGCCGGAGCGGTGACGACAAGCTCCGTCGATGTGATGAATGTGACCGCGGTGGCCGGCGCCGATCCGAACGACACCTGCGTCACGCCTGGAAGGAAACCGGTGCCGAGGAAGCGCACCTGATTGCCGCCGGCAACCGGCCCGGAATGCGGATAGACCGCGGCGACATGAAGCGCCGGCACGATGACGCGCAGCGCGTCGTTGCCTGTGTCGACGACGTAGAGCGCACTGGCGAAGGCGATTCCGGCCGGTTGGTTGAACTGCGCCACCGCCGGATCGCCATCGACCAGGCCCGATTTTCCGGTGCCGGCCAACGTGGAAACGTTCACCCCCGTTCCATTCGGGCTGATGCGGCGAATGAGGTGATTCTTCGTGTCGGCGACGTAAAGGATCCCGGCGTCATCGACACTGATCCCCGACGGCTCTTTGAATTCCGCGAGACTGCCCGCGCCGTCGGCATATCCGCCGTGCCCTGTTCCGGCAATTGTGGAGACGAGGCCGTTCTGGATTTTGCGGATGACGTGGTTTTTCGTGTCCGCCACGAACACCGTCCCCGCCGCATCCACCGCAATCCCCTCAGGTTGCTTGAACAGCGCCTGGGCGGCGGCACCGTCACCGAGACCGTCGTGCGTGCCGCCGGCGATCGTGGTGACCGCACCCTGCGGCGTGATGACACGGATCCGGCTGTTGCCGGTGTCGGCGACGTAGACGTTACCCGCCGCGTCGACCGCCAATCCCGCGGGCTGCTTGAAATCATCGTCGCGTCCCGAGCCGGCGAAGGTGGTGACGGCCCCGTCGTAGGTGATCCGCCGGATGACGTTGTTCCCGCTGTCGGCAACGTAGATGAACTGCCGCGTGTCATCGACGGCAATCCCGCTCGGCTCCTTGAACTTCGCCTGCGCACCGGCACCATCGGCGAGGCCCGCCTTGCCGCTGCCGGCGAGAACGGTGATTGCCCCGTTGGGAGCGACGACGGCAACCTGATGATGCGAGCGATCGGCGATGACCACCGCGCCGGTGGATGGGATCACCGCAACGCCGGAAGGATCCTTGAAGAGGTCATGCCCCTTGTCGGAGGCGGCGAGCGTGGAGACCTTCGCAAACGGCGGATCGGGCAGGAGCGTGAAGGGGAACGTCCCGATCTGCGCGCCGCCACTTACCTGCATCGCTCCCGATATCGCCGCCGAAGGAACTACAACCTCGGCGAGCGACGCCGTGCGGCTCACGACCAGTGCAGCCGCGCTTCCTCCGCCCGATGCGGCGAAGGTGACGGCGAGCGTTCCCTGATCGAGGCCGGACCCGGCGATCACGACGCGCGCGCCGTGCGGAGCGGAGTCCGGCACAACCGCGGTGGCGGTTGCGGCCAGCAACGGAGTACCGATGGAGACGATGACAGCGAGGGCAATGAGCGAGAACGAACGAGCGGACATACAAAGACTCCAAATCCGCAATCGCCAACGGCGACTGCGGCGGATCAATTGAGTCATTTCTGACGTCAGGTTGATGAATCGAAGCGGACCGGAGGTGACCGAACTGCCCTCTCCACGCCCGCGCTATCTCTCTCTAATTCAGGGAAAAAGGCGCGCAGGATAGCGATCAGCCGCAGAGAAGTCAATCGGGAAATATCTGGGTATCGCGGAACGCCTCGATCGTTGCAGCGATCGACCGATCATTCGTCGTTGACAGAGCGCTTACTCATCCTCACGACACCAACGGCGCATGCCCCGGCAAAGACCGGTCGCGATCGCACGGCGGTTTCTCCCTCGGCGGGAGCACAGCGCCAACGTCCCGACGCCACATCTCGCGATACTCATCGTCCGCGTAGTAGCGAAGATAGATCTCGTTGTCCTCCTCGCTGCCGCTCCCGATCGGACTGAGGTGCCACGTCCCACCCGGCCCCATCGGAAGGATGGTCTCCTGGAGCAACGCATCCTCGACCAGAAACCGATAGAGCTCGAGATCGCTGAGATGATCGGTGTTTTCCACCACCATCCCGATGTCCGCCATCCCCTCGACGATCTCCCACAACCTGGCCCGCAACACCGCCTCATCGCCCGGCGGTTCCTCCGGAATCACGATCCCATTTCCGCGAAGAATCTCCAGCGGAACCTCCCCCGGCTCGTCGCCATCAAAGAACCTGTCCATCCTCTCCAGCTCCGCGATGGGGTCGACCTCGTCATCATCAATCAACGTCACGGCACACCTCCTAATCCCCCGAGGCTCCCTCGGATTTTGCGAGGAGTCAATTTCTTCTACAGGGAGTGGAGAAGCCCTCAAAGGAGGGGGACAATCTATTCAAAAAGGCATTCGTACTCATGAAAGGCCAAGAGGGCCTACCGAATATGTCCATGGCCTTTTTCGATACTGCGTCCTGACATCTTTAGATGTCGGTTTTTCATTTAAATACGTCCATGGACCTACTCAACGCTGTCCGCGCCATCTGCAGATAGACTCCCGTGCGATTCAGGAGGGAAACGTCATGTCGGAAAAGAAGGTCATCGCCGTCGTTGGTGCTACCGGAGCGCAGGGGGGCGGGTTGGTTCGGGCCATCCTTTCCGATCCCGATCATCCGTTCGTGGCGCGGGCGATTACGCGCGACGTCAACTCCGTGAAAGCGAAGGAGCTTGCGGCGCTTGGTGCCGAGGTCGTGGCGGGGGATGTCGACGACCCGGAGAGTCTGCGGCGGGCCTTCGAAGGGGCGTACGGCGCGTATTGCGTCACGTTCTTCTGGGACCATTTCTCGCCGGAGAAAGAGCTCGCGCAGGCGCGGGCCATGGCCGAGGCGGCGAAGGATGCGGGCGTGAAACACGTCATCTGGTCGACGCTCGAAGACACACGGAAGTGGGTGCCGCTCAGCGATGACCGCATGCCGACGCTGATGGAGAAGTACAAGGTGCCTCACTTCGACGCCAAAGGAGAAGCCGATCAGATCTTCACATCCCTTGGCGTTCCGACGACGTTTCTCCTGACGTCGTTCTACTGGGACAACTTCATCGGCTTCGGAATGGGGCCGGCGCGCGGCGCGGACGGCAAGCTGGCCATCACCCTGCCGATCGGCGACGCCAAACTGCCCGGCATCGCCGCGGAAGACATCGGCCGCAGCGCCTACGGCATTTTCAAGAAAGGCGCGGCGCTGATCGGCAAGCGCGTCGGCATCGCCGGCGACCACCTCTCCGGCAACGAGATGGCCGCCGCCTTCGCCAACCTCCTCGGCGAAGAGGTCCGCTACAACGCCGTCGATCCGAGCGTCTACCGCAGCTTCGGGTTTCCGGGTGCCGACGATCTCGGAAACATGTTCCAGTTCAAGCGGGACTTCGAGGATGACTTCCGGAGCGTGCGTCCGGTCGATGAAACGCGCGCGCTGAATCCATCGCTGCAGAGTTTCTCCGACTGGCTGCGCGCGAATCGCGAACGAATCCCACTACCTGCATAGATGTGAAACGTTTCGACGCCTCCCTTCACTACTTAACAAAGTATTGATTGATCTCCGGGTTTCCTCGGTGGGCAGGGGGTGTGCCGAGATGAACATCATCGTATTGACTCCGGTGCGGTTGCTGGGCGATGGGTTGGCGGCGTGCTTTCGCAGCCGGCCGGATCTCTCTGTCCTGGCTGTGGTCGACGACCTGGCCGCCCTTCGCGAGGCGCTGACAACTTCGGATGCGCATGTCGTGCTGATCGATGTGACGCAGGGCGTCGATCTCTTCGACGTGCGGGCCATTGCCGCGGAATGGTCCGAGGTGGCGCTGGTGGCGCTGGGGCTCGACGAACAGCGGCAGGAAGTCATCCGCTGCGGGAAGGCCGGGTTCGCCGGCTACGTCGCGCGCGATGCCTCGATCGATACCCTCTGCAAAGCGCTTTCGGAAATCGTGGCCGGACGGCTGGCGTGCTCGCCCGAGATTTCCGGCAGCCTCCTGCGCGCGCTGTTTCGAAGGGATTCCCGTTCCGCGGAGCCCGACATCGATCTGGCCCTGACCCGGCGCGAGCGCGAAGTGCTGGAGCTCCTCGGCCGCGGCCTCTCGAACAAGGAGATCGGATGCGAGCTTTGCCTGAGCGTTGCCACGGTCAAGCATCACGTCCATCACGTTCTCGAGAAGCTCAAGCTGCCGCGACGGGCGCAGGCGATGCGGCGGGTTCAGGATGCGCCGTGGATCGCCGGCATCTCATCGAGAGGAAGGAAGTAGGACCGGCGAAAGTGGCCAAAGTCAGATCAACACGACGCGAGCCGTGAGGTCCTTCTCCGGGGGAAGGGCGGTTCCGGGCGCATGAAGTTTCCATTTCGCGCCTTCCATGATCCGGAGCGTCTGCCACGAGGTCGGCGTATCGCGACCAGAGTGCAGCACGGTCCAATAGATCTGCGCTTCCACGGGTGCGCCTTTGCGGGCGTCGCGAATGGCCTCCAGCAACGTCGCCAATTCCGGCCCGCACATGGAACATGGACTTCTGTAGAGATTGACGACCGTGATCTTGCTTACGTGTGGGAACAGCTCATCGGAACGAGACCACATGTAATTGACGAACTGGTGTTCCGCATGCGAGTCATTACCGGCCGCGTTGATATTCGATGTATTCCAGCTCACAACGTGCAGTCGATTGGCTGAGGGTCGATGGGCGGAACCCGCTGAAGAAATGCCGGTGGATGTCTCCGGCAGCGGGAGGATCGTGTCGGGAGTTGCGACGTCGTTGCTCAATACCAGCTCGACTTTGGAGGTCACAGCGCGTCCCGTAGGCTTACGAACCAGAGGCGCAAGCTCGGCCAGAGGCAGCTTCGGACTGGCTTCGGCAAGAATGGGTGCAACCCCTTCTTCATTTTCCTTTCCAAGCTCGAGCGATTTCAGTCCCAGCGGCCGGTAATCAGTCTCGACGGCCTTGAGAATCGCGATCGCCTGTTCGCGCGTGTGATCACTCTTCAATTGCTCGGTGAGCGTCTGCTTGACCTGACCGCGCAGGTTTGCCGCCGGGCTGTCGTCCTTCTTCCCTTCCTCTTTCTTCTGTTCCGGTTTGCCCGCGAGTAACTTCCCGACTGCCTTCACCCCCTTCACCGCCATGCCGATCACCCAGTCGATGGCCTTGTTCACCGGTGCCTGGGCGCGGTCGATGATCTTGCGGATCGTGCCGCTGATGTCGCCGAGACCGAGGAGGGCGGCCAGGAAGCCGATGGCCACGGGGATGGCTTTGGCCAGAGCGTTCTCCACCCACTTGGTGGCGCTGTCGAGCTGGCCTTTGGCGATGGCGGCGATGGAATCGATGATGGCGTTGACCAGCGCCATGATCTGCGAGCCGCGATTGATGAAGAACATCACGATGTCGTAGATGGCCTTGCAGGCCTTGAAGAACGCCGAGGCGGGGTTGAGAAGGCCGATGATCCAGGTGACGCCGGCGACGAGGACCTTCTCCTTGACGTATTCGAGAACCGCGTCCATGACCATCGACTTGAGGTCCAGGACCTTTTCCTTGATGAAGTCCCAGAGTCCCGAAATGCCCTGGGTCATGAGGATCTTGAAGACGTCCGCGGTTTTCTCCAGCGCATCGACGACCGGCGCGCCGACGATGGCTACGGCGCGCGCACGGAAGTTCGCGTACGTCAGTCCGAGGACCTGCAGGATGATGCTGATGATTCCCCGCAGGTCGAACTTCTCCGGCATCTGCAGCCCCGCCCCGCCCAACGCGCCGAAGAGCCACTCCATCAGCCCTTTCTCCAGATGCTTGCCGATGTTGCTCATGAAATTCTCGAGACCGCGCATGACCGCGGAGACGAGATTGCCGAGGAACCCGATGGGGTCGGAGATGATGTCGGCCACCACCGAGGCCGCCTTGGCCAGGATGCCGACCAGCATGTCCTTGAAGGCCAGGATCTTCTTGATGACGCCGACGGTGGCGTCGTAGACGCGCTGCCAGAGCGACTTGTTCGCCTCGCGCAGCGCTTCTTCCTTCGCGGACATTCGCTCGTACGAGTCCTTGTATTGCTGCGCGAGCTTGTCGATCAGGGCGTCGCGGCGCTGGTCGATCTCCGAGCCCATGGCGTCGAAGTCGCCCGAGACTGCCCTCAGCGCCTCATCGCCGAAGTCGCGGACCTTCCCGTCCAGCGTCTTGACGAATTCGTCGACCTGCTTGCGTCCCGTGGTCACGCGCGCTTTGGCTTCCTCGAGTTTCGCGTCGACGAGATTGGCCACTTCGTCGATGGCCAGATCGACCTGGCGGAAGTACTCGTCTCTCGCTCTCCGGAGCGAGCGTTCGATCAGCGCTTCCCAATCGTCGCCCCAGGTGGTGAGCCACGTTCCGATGCCGCCCTTCTCTTCGTCGAACGTGTTCTCGTAGGCCTTCTCGGCACGCCCGAGACCGGTCTCGAAGATCGCGGCGGCGTCGGTCTCCATCTTCGTGAGAATTCCGGCGACGTCCTCGCGGGTCTTGTCCTTCAGGCCGTTGATGGTCGTGGTGACGCGCTCACGCTCCTGCGCGTCTTTTGTCTTCGTGGCGTTCTGCTGGCCGGTGACGTTGCCGATCCGCAACGCGCGCGCGCCGTGGATGCCGCCGAGCTGCTGTGCCAGTTCCTCCTGCGCTCCCGCCTTCGCCTGCGCCTGCACGCCCGCCTCGGATTTGCGGTACTTCGCTTCGGCGGTGGCTTCGTGCGTTTCGGCGGTGGAGCGTTCGGAGAGCGTCTTGTTGAACTGCGGCTCGTTGCCCTTGCCGAGTTGCTCCGTCGTGACCCCGCTCTCTGCCATCGCCTGGTCGGTCGACCCGCGGTCGGACGAGTAATCGAGGCGCTCGGGGGGAAGCGGCTCGGGCACGATCGGCGCGGCGGAGACCGGCGCTGGCACTGCGCCGACGGCATCGGATTCCATCTCCGCCTTCGCGCCGCCTGGCGACGGCGGAACTTCGGTGGCGGCGGCGCCCTTCATCCCTCCCGCCGCGGCGTCGCGCTCGGTGCCCAGCGAGCTTTTCAGGGCATTGCTGGCCGTCTTACCGCCGGTCTGGATGACCGTTTCGGCCTGCTCTTTCGTTTTCGGCTCGGGCGTGGCCGCCTTGATGGCTTTGGTCAGATCGTCTTTGAATTTCTGGCGACGGACTTTCTCGGTCTGGGCGTTGCTGAGGGTATCAACGGTGGCCACCGACGCGTCCCGCGCCGCTTCGATCTTCGGATCCTTTGCGGACGTTTGCGCGGAGCCGACCAGGACTCCCTTGTCGCCGTGCGTTTTTGCCCGGGTTGACCGTTCCTGCACCGCCTTGACCGCAGGCGCAATGGCCTGTCTCGGCGAGGGAGGTGCCGCCTTCTCCCCTGCTTCACCTTTCCCCGCCGCCTTCTGCTCTTTTTCTCTTTCCTTTTGCGCGGGAGCGGAAGGCTTGGGCGCTTTTGCTTCGTCCTTTTTCGCACCTTCCTTCGCCGGTGCGGCGCGGGCGATGAAGGCCTGGGTGGCGTGATTGCCGAGGCGCTCCTGCAATGCGCGCGCGGGAGGGCGGGCCCTCGCCGCGGCCGCGCGCTGGACCGTAGCTGTGACCGCAGGCCGCCGCTTGATTGCGGCCGTCGGGGTCAGAGCTGTGCGGTCCAGCGCCATGGCTCAGGCGTCCGAGCGTCAGAGCCGCTGCGCCTTCGTTGGTTTCGCTGACTTCGCCGCCAGCCGGTCTTCCGCCCGCTTCTTCGCCAGAACCGGCGTTGTCGCCGGAGGTGCCGGTGTTTGGCGCGACTGCTCCTCCTTCTCCACCTGCGGATCGCGCATCAGCACCGGCCGGATGAACCGGCGGACGCGGTGATCGACCTTCCATGTCACCGGTAGCGGATCGGTCACCTTGGTCAGTTTCGCCAGGAGGATGCACTCGCAATCGCAGCTGCAGTCGGCGTCGTCATCACTACAGCCACAGCACTTTCCGGCGTAGTGATCGACGTAGCAGGGCAGAGTTGGATCGACGCACTTGCAGGCGTCGTCGCGAAGCCCGCCGGCGGCGGCGCTGTTCGCCGGCTCCGGACAACCGCAGATACAGCGAGGCCTTTCGCTGACGATGCGGATCTCGTAACCGTCGCGCTCGCGCGTGCACACCGAGGGCGACTCATCGTCGTCGGTGGAACAGATCGCCGTGCGTGGCGCGCAGCACTTCACGTTGCCGCAGAGGACGACCCACAGCGGGCCGGTCAGATTCGGATCGCAGTTCTCGTCGATCGACAGCGGCTGGTCTTTCGGCAGATAGATCGGATCGCCGTTGCCGTCGAGGGCCAGACCGGCGCCGACCGTGACGACCGTCTTGCCGCATTTCGTCTCCGTGGTGACCACCAGACCGCAGATGACGCCGCATCCGAAGAGCGATCGGAACATGAGGCGGCTCAGCTCGCGCGTATAGACGTTCAGCTGATCGAGATCCTCGTGCTGCAGGAGCATTCCCGGTCCGAACCTGGCCCTGACGAGTGTCGATGTCCCCTTGACGCTGTTGACTGTGGTGTTGGTTCCGCTCATGACGAGGCTCCTTTGGAATGATCCGCGGTGTCATAGGAGGCCTCGCGGGCCGCCGCTACCCGGAACGTGGAAATGAAGGTGTCGCCGGGGGCTCCGTTGCCGGTCGGTGCCGGAATGAGTCCCACTGCATTCGCGTCGACCGTCTGGCCATTGCAATCGACGATGAAATCGCCGCGGACCTCGATCTCGACCCACGTTTCGGAGCCGAGGAAGATGCTCCGGTAGCCGCGGACGGCATCGCCGAGCCAGCGACCGTCGACGACGACGGTGGCCTTGCGAATGTGATCGGCCGGATCGCCCGGCTCCGATCCTCCGGTTTCCACCCGCGCGATGGGAACGCGGAACGGCTGCAACCAGCCGCCCTCGCGTTCGGTGCTCATGACGGTCATGGCGAAGCAGTCCGAACGCACGGTGTCTTTGCGTACGGGGCCGGAGAACGTCACCCAGAAGTCGTTCGTGACGTGGTCGTGCTGATAATCGCCGTCCGGGCCGAACGCGGCCGAGAAATCGGCGAACGGGACCGGCTCTTTCTTGCGATGCCAGTCCTTCCAGCCGATCTCGCTGATCCTCGTCAGATCGCAGCCGCGGATGAGATCGAAGAGCAGATCGTTGCGCTTGACCAGGCGCCGCGGACCGCAGGCGTCGATCGAGTCAAACGTCCAGCGATCGCACTCATCGTCCCGCACCAGGTTGAGGCAGGCGAGCGGGACACCGTGCTGAAGGTCGACCTTTGCGCGAGAACAGGGCTGCTCGATCTCGCACAAAGGACTGCACTCCGGATTCGGCTGCAGACGCGTGAGGTGCTCGCACAGGCATCGGCAGCCGCCGCGTTTCCGCGGCTTGATCACCGGAGGGTTCTGGACCGTGGGATTCAGATTGGTCTGTGCCGGCTCGGGCTCGCCGCAACACCGCCCGGTCGCACATTCGCATTGCAGCCCGCACTCGTCATCGCAACAGCACTCGGAGCAGAGGACGCGTTTCAGCGTGTAGCGCACGGTCTCGCAGGTGTGCTCCCACTCCTGATGTTCGCAGCGGCAGGAATCGCTGATCGTGACCGGCCCGCTGGACTGCTCGGCGTAATGCACGCTGAGCAGCCAGCACATGGGCGGTTGGCCGGGTTGTCCGTTTGAAAACGTACGCGCGAGATCGCTGCGCGCGCCCTTCTCATCGAGCACGACCAGATCTTCGAACCGGACTTTCTTCGTTCCGGTCTGGAGCAGCTCCCGGCCGCATTCATCGAGCGCGAGTCCCGGGCCGATCGTGAGCACTCCCGACGAGCCGCCGGAGATCGCGTAGCCGTACACCAGGCCCCAGCCGTGGATGGCGCGATTGAGCAGTTGCCGCCGCTCGATGAGGTAGCGCTGCTCCACGCGGAAGGAATCGGCGGTGAGGCGCTTCCCCTCGAAGTAGTTGTTCCTGCATCCGGACTGGCAAGGGGACTCGGTGCAGCATTCCGCTTTGGTGCTGGTGGGCTGCTGCGTATCGGGCTTGTTCATGAGGTTCTCCTGTCAATCAACGCAAAGGTGTTCCGATGTCGGCCGAAATGCTCGCGCCTCGTTCGGGCAGACGGGCCAGGCCGGTGACGGCGTCTGTGCCGAGGTGAGGCGAGGGGGATGATTCGAGCGTGAGGGTGCCATCGAGCCGAGCGGTGCGCAGCACCTGCGCGCTGACCCATCGCAACTCGACGCGCGCGGTGAGCGGAACCATGTCCGTAATCAGCGCCAGGAGCCACGGCTCCCACGCCTTCCTATCTCCAGCGGATGCCGCGACGTCGATGCGAATCTTTCCGGCAAGCTGGCCGGTGCCGTCGTCGCGCTGGCCGGCGCACGGGAGGCGCATGATGCCGAGCACCGCGCGTTCATCGAGCTCGGCGTTCCAGCGATTGAATCCGCCGAGGATGGCGGGAAGGGCGGTGCCGGAACATCCGTCGCCGCCGACGGTGGCGAAGCCAAAGTCCGCGGTGGCGTCGATGACGCGGAAACGGCGCGGCGTTCCCGGCATCAAACTTTCCAGCAGCGCTTCGAGACCAGCGCGCGTTCCTCGGCTCTTGGCGAGCTCCGGCGCGCGGGTCATGATCGCTTTCTTCTGAGCGAGCGTGAGGCCGTCATCCCACGGCAATCCCAGCCAGCGGGCGATGAAATCGAGCCATGGCTCCGGCGCGGTCGCGGGATTGATGCGGCTGCCCATCGCGGCGATGCGGGCGTCGAGTCCCTGGGTGGTCGTCTCCAGCACGCCCACCAAACTGCGCAGAAAACTTCCCGGCGACTCCTCGGAACGTTGATAAATGGCCGGCAGGTTCTCCATCAACGAGCGGCCTGGATAGAGCACGCGCAGCTCCGTCAACTCCGGCAGGCGCGCGCCCGGTGCGGCGTTCAGTGTGATGGAAACCCAGAGATAGCGTTCCCGCACGTCGAACAGCGGCGCGGCGAACGGCGTATCCGATTGCGGCTCGCTGCCATGAAAGACGGTCGGTGCGTGCCAGAGATCGGTCTCTGCGCGAAGCTTCTGAACACGCTGGCTCGCGGTCAGAGAACTGTCGGCGGTGATGGCAATCATCCGGTCGCGAGCTTCGGCGTTGTCCGTCGCGGCGAACGACATCTCGATCGTCGCGCCCTCGGGCAGGCCAGCCAGCGCTTCGATGCGCAGCCAGCGGCGGGCGTCTTCGCGATCGGGCGATTGCAGCATCGGCGTGATGAGCGTGGCGCGCATCTCGCCCGCTGCATCGGGAACGGCATCCGCAGACGCAAATCCAAGCAGACCGCGCGGGCCGGTGACGATCAGGCTGTCGCGCGTCGCGGCGATTCCGGTGACGGGCGCATCGAGCGGATCGATCGGGACTTCGCTCAGTGCGTTGCCGTCGGCGTCGAAGGTCAGCACGTACGCGCCGCCGCCGAATGTCTCGCCGTCGATCCCCGCGACGAAGACGCGGCCGCGCCCGTCGCTGCCGAGGGCGGTGGCGGTGAAGCAGGGGCGCATCGCGCCGACCGGGATGTTGCTCGTCGCCGCGCCGCCCTTTGCGGAATACCAATGAAGGCATTGCTGCGGCGCGTCGACCAGGACGACGAAACGTTTCGCGCGGCGCAGGTAGACGAATGCCGCGGCGTGGGCGATGCCGTCGAAAGTGATCGTGTCCACAATCCGGCCGGCGCAATCGATGTGAACTGCTTGCCAGAGATCGCCGCGTGAAACCAGCGCCCAAATGCCGTCGTGACCATCGCTGGCGATGTCGACGATGTCCCGGATTTCCAACGTGAGGAGGCGGGCAAGCGTGTCTGTTTCGAAGCGCTGGAGAGAATCGCCGGCGACCCACAGTCCGTTCGATGCGGCGATCAGCCGCGACGCGTGCGCGATCGCGAACGGTGCGGCGGACGCTTCTGGCGCATCGGCGCAGGCGGTCAGCCGATACAGCCTGCCGGCGTCATCGCGCCAGAGAGTCTCGCCGGTGCGCGTGACCACCGGAGCATGCGCGCCGGCGGATTCGAAGCGCGTGGGAGGCTGGGCGAACGGCGCGAAGGGGCGAAGGCCCGGCGAATCCTGATCGGCCTGATCGAACAGGCAGCCGTTCCATTGCGCGGCGGTCGAGAAACGGTAGCTCCGCAGCGGATCGGCCGTCATGACGCGCTCCCCTGCCCCGATCGGTTCACATCGATGTTGCTTCCAACGAGACGCGGAAGGCCGCCGCGCGGAACGGTGATCTCGCCGGCATCCTTGCCCGCGCGCACCAGGCGCAACGCAGCGATGCTCTTCACCCCATCGATCGCGCGCATCCAGGCGGCGACGTCGCGGCGCGTCACCGGGACTCCCGGTTTGCGTGCGGCACTGGTTGCGGAATCGACGAGCGCCAGACGCTTGCTCAACTCACTCGCCACTGCAGTCTTGATCGCCTCCGGATTGCGGCCAGCGTCGGCGACGAGCGTGGCCTGGATGGTGAAATCGACATAGCGCGGCGCGGTGACGACGAGGCGCGCACCGAGCGGCATCCGCGCGACGAGCTGGCGGCGAATCGCGGCCAGCCAGCGCGCGGTCTCGGGAACCTGCGCCGGCTCTTTGCCGTTCAGGCGGCTGCGCATCACCACCAGCGTCACGATGCCGGTGCGCGGTGACTGGGCGGACGGCGGAAGTACCCACGCGCGCGCCACTTCGAGCAGCGGCAGCGCCTTCGCCGCGGAGGCGATGTCCTCCGAGCTGACCAGCGCGTGCTCGGCGCGCGAACGGAGGCGGGCATCGCGACGCTGATCGATCGGTCCCGCCGGCGCGGCGCCGCCGGTGATCGGATCGGGATTGGTGCCGAACGCCCCTTCGAAGCCGGTGACCTTCCACTGGCGATTGCGAGCCACGTCGCCCGCTTCGCCGTCACTCACCGCATAGTTAATGAGGATCTGCGTGCCTTGCGGCGGAACCCTGCCGTTGACGCCATTGCCGAACGTGACCCGACTGGCGGCGGTGTCGAGCTCGTACACCCGTTCGTCCGGTCCACACTCGGCCAGGCGATCGCAACGATTCCAGCTGTGCAGACCGTCGGCCTCATTGGCTTGCAGCTCGAGCGGCTCTTCGTCCGCGTTGAACCGCAGGCCGGGCACGGCGAGCGCGAAGGTGAAGTCGGGCAGTCCATTCGAAACCTGCAGCTCGCTCACGACCAAACGCCCCTGCTCGATGGGGATGACGTTCGGCTCGATTCGCAGGAAGCGCGGCGGCCGGGGAAAGCCGTTGGGGGAACGCAGCTCGATGGTGAATTCGCGCGGCGAGATGGTGACGTTGTCGAGATCGAGCAGCAGCGCGCCGGTGGTGAGCAAGCCGCCGGTGGTGTCGGAGACGATCGTGAGCGGAATGCGCGTGTCACCGGCGACCAGCGTTGCGGTGATCGGGACGTGGCAAGGATCTACAACCTCGGCACTGGCGCCTCCGAGCGGTGCGCCGGCGCGGACGCCGATGGCCCAGCGGGCGCCTTTCGCATCCGGCCGCTTCCCGCCGAAGAGTCCCGAATCGTTGTTGCATTCAAACGTCATCGCCAGCACGTCGCGCCGGCCGGCGCGGTCGCCGAACGGTAGGAACGGAGTGCCGCCTCGTTCGTTGGTGGCGGTTTGATCGATGACGCTGCCGCCGGCGAGCCGCGATTCGAGCCGGCGAATACGGCCCGGCACCCACAGCAGTCTGTTCACCGGCCGGAAGGTTGGCGTCTCGTCCGTCACGACATTGATGACCGCGTCCGCCGGGATCACGACGTTGCGTGCGACCGTCTTGCCGAGGTCAGGCCAGAGCAGACCGCGCGCCGGCTGCGTCCCGCCAACGTGAAGACCGAGCAATGCCGCGTACGCCGCGCGCTCGTCTTTCCTGGGGCGGCGCCCGAGCGAATAGAGCTGCGCTTCGGCCACCCACGCCAGAAGCTCCATCAGCGTGATGCCGGGATCGTGGGCGTTGTGGTCGGTCCAGTCGGGCGCCAGCGATGGCAGCTTGGCGCGGCCGATCTCGATCAGGTCGTTGAAACGGCGATCAAAGAGGTCGGGAGCGAGCTGCCTCATGCGATCACCTCGACGGTCTTGAACCCGAGGCGCAACGCATCCTTGTGAAGCATCGCCAGCTCGTCCCGCTTCAATGCGCCTGGCCAGGAGCCTTCCCTGCCGTCGGAAAGAACCTCGCGCAACGCCATTTCGCCGAGCCCTTCGAGGCGGCGGGTGTCGATGAGGGCTAGGGCGATGTCTTCTTCGCTCGGATTCTCGCCGAGCGCCCAACCTTCCTTGTTCGCGCCGCCGGTGGCGGTATCGAAAAGCGCGCGGATGCGTTGCTCGACGATGCGCGAGACGTCGCCGGCGACGTCGAGGCTGGCCACGCGCAGATCGAGGACGATCCGCAGCCGGCGAATTTGCGGTCCGGTGATCTGCAGCGCCTCGGGGACGCTCAGCGACGCCGGCGCGGCGGCGAGCAGCAGGCGGCGCAGCTCGCGGACCTGCGCGGCGTTGGGGAGCGGATTCTCGCCGCGCATCACCACGACCAGGCGCACCGAACCGGGACGTACGAAACAGCGGGCCTGAACGATGTCGGGAGAGCTCTCCAGCGCCAGGTCTTCGAAGTCGTTCGCGGTGACGGCACGCTGGCGATGCCGCAGTCGCGCGGTGCCGAAGCGCAGCACGCGTTCGTCCGACTCCGGGGACGCGCCGCCCGCGGCCTGATCGGCGGCGAAGACGGCTTCGACGCTTTCGACCGGAGAGACGAGGTTGAGCGCCGTGCGCGCGGTGATGGAGTTGGCCGGCACGCTGTCGCCGCCGGACTTGCCCAGCTCCGTGCGCTTGTAGCTGAAGGCGACGATCGAATCGCGCCCGATCGGCGGAATCCGGCCGTGCTGCCCGTCGCCGAAACGAATCTCGCCGTTCGATTCATCGAGCGCGTAGACGCGCGCCGCAGGCAACGCGTCACCGGGATCGATGACGCGATCCCAGCGCACCCAATCGCCCGGCAGACCGTCGACCGCGCTGAGGACGCGCGTTTCATCGCCCTTGAGAAGCTCCGCCCGTTCTTCGTCGCCGAGCGGCTCCTTCACGCGCAGTTCCAGCGTGTCGCGCAGCACCGGCGGGCGCGCCAGGAAGAAGGTGAGATCGGGCGCCCCTTGCGACGAGCCGAGGAGCTCGCGCGTCAGCGTCTCCGCGGCGCTGGCCCAGACGGCATTGAGGTACGCGCCGCGAAGGGCCGGCTTCCAATCACTGACGTCGCTCCCCCGAGGCGTGAGCCGGAGCCAGGTCAGGTCATCCATCCCGAACAGCTCTCGCGGCGTTGGCTCGACGGAGAAGCTCATCTCCAGCAAGCCGCTCTCGCCCAGCGCGCGGGTGGAGTCGTCGGCGACCACCGGCACGAAGCGGTCCGCAACGAGCGCTTCGATTTTCATCGGCGCGAACTGTTCGTAGTTCGCCTCTTTGTCGACAAGCAGGAGCACGTTGACCGGCGCGCCGGAGAGCTCGGCTTTGAGTCCGATGAAGATCGACCGACCAGTGGCCTGACGAGCCGCTCCCGCAGGTGTCAAGACGACGACCGCAGGCGCCGCTTCCTGCGCCGGCGAGCACTCGCACGGCGGCGGACAGGCTTCCGGCGTCTCGGCGGAAGCACTCGGATTCGTGAGCCGTCCGACGGCGAGGCCGAGGGGAACGAACGCTTCCACGATCGCGCCGGGGGTGCGATTGGCGTCGCTCTGATCGCGGAGCGAGCCGCTGTCCTGCGCCAGCACGAACGTGGGGAGCACGCCTGCGCAAAGGCGGTAGGAGATGTGCAGTTTCACCACCGAGGGCGGGCGGATCCCTTCCGTCGAGCGGTCGATGGTCTGCTCCGTGACACCGCTCCCGAGGTCTTTGGTCTTGACCGTGACCTGCTCTTTTCCGTAGTCGCCGCCGACGAGGCGGGCGCGAATCCAGTAACTGGTCTTGCCGGCCCAGTCCGAGGAGGCGATGTCGTCGGGGACTTTGAACTGCAGCGCGCCGGTCGACTTCAGATTCAGAGTCTCATCGAGCTTGATGTTGAGCTTCCACCATCCCTTGCCGCTCCAGTACTCCCAGGAAAGCTCGGGATTGGCCGAGGTGTCGCCGAGGAGGCGCGTCCACGAGCCGACGGCCGCGTCGACGAAAAACGTTGCGCCCGCTCCAGGCGGATTCGAGATCCAGTCTTCGCCGAGAACCACGAGCAGAGGGCGGTTGCCGGAAGCGAGACTGAACGCCTTGGCTCGCTGCCGTTCTGGCGCGGCGCCGGGGAAGACGAGGCCGGCGACGTCGAGAAGGGCCGCATCCCAGTTGTTGTTCGACGCGTCGAACTGGATGGATGGGGCGACGCGGCCATCGATCGGAACTGCGTTCCAATACGGGGCCGGGATCGGGTTGTTTGGCGCAGGAGCGAGTGTGGCGATGCGGTCGTTGCCGTTTAGCACGATAGGGCCGACCACGCGTCGCACGGCACCGTCGGTGAACAGCAGCCCGCCTTCATCGGTTTGCTGATCGTTCGGATCTAACTTCAACGTACCGTCGCCTGGGAGAACTCCGGTGAGAAGTGCCGGTCCGTTGTTGTGAAAACCGACGAGTGGATCGGCGACCGGCGGGGGGCCGAATGGGTGATCGATCCGATAAAAAATCTCGCCGTCCCTGATCGTGCCGGAGCTCTTGATCAGGCGTTCGATAAACACGTTCAGCCCCTCATCGACCGTCACGACGTCGTTCAGCTGGAAGGCGGGCGTCGAAACGGGCGCCACGATCCCGACGTTCACGTCGGCTTGCAGCGAGTAGCGTTGCGACAGGTCGAACGGCGCCAGCAGGACCTCGGCGTGCGTTCCGGGAACGAAGACGTCGTGATCGAGCGCCGTCGGTGCTCCGCCCGGCTCTCCGGCCGCCGCTAGGATCTCCGAGCGAAAGAGCTGTGTGTTCGCCGGGGGCGGCATCCACGACCAGAGATCGGCTCCGCCCTGACGACTGACGGTGGCCAGGAAGTTGAGCTGCTGTTGTGACGAAGGCGGAGAACTGATCACCGCGTCGAAACCCAGCACGTTCTCGGCGACATCGAGCGGCAGCGACGTGTCCGGCTGCGCCGAATGAAAGGTGGTGATGTCGTGCGCGACCTTCGTCGCGTATGCGATCACCAGATCGCCATTTTGACGGTGCACGGCAACAGGCCGCACGTTCTCGTCGACATCGCTCGCCGTCAGCGGCGAGCAGTTTCCGGCGGTGTCAACCTCATAAAGAGTGTGATCGTCCGCCACGCCGATCATTCCCAACGAAGCGGAGGTGACCAGCCGCCCGAAGATCGTCTCCTCGAGGACGGGGACGATTGCCACCAACAGCACGTCATTGCCGCCGTCGTGGGTAGGCACTGGGGTCCACTGCGGGCCGATGGACAAATCGCACAAGGAGAGAATGCCGCCGCGCAGAGCAGCGAGCCTTGGAGGAGCACCTTCGAGGTAGATGAGCCCGGCCGCATGTTCCTGAGACGACGGCGTTCCAGCGGGGATCTGGCCGAACGGGATCCACCCGCTGACGCGCTTATCGGGCAGATGCTCATGCCAGAGCCAAACGTCCGCTACCGCCGTAGTGGCCACGATCAAGTCCAGATTGCTGTCGGCCCACATCGGAAGGCGGTACGGTGGCTTCGGATCGAGCGAGACAGGATTGCTTTGCTCCCCTTGCCCCCGGAACTTCGGCGAAGGAGGCTGCAACGCCTCGCGGTCGCGAAACTTCTCCAGCTGGCGGCTCGTGGTGTTGAACTGAATCAGGTGCAGCGCGCGGTCGGCGGCGACGCCGGCCAAGGTGTTTTGCCACTGGCCGCCGAGAACTCGCGAGAGACTGGCGAACGTGGGATCGGCCATCTCGAAACAGAGCTGGACGTCGGCGCCCTTTTTCGAAAAAGCCTCGACGCTGCCGAGGTAAAAGGCGTCGAACTGGCGCGGCTCCTTGCCGAGCGGAAAGAAGACGCTCTCCAGCACGAGCGGCGTGGTGTTGGCCATCCCCTCGGCCGCCGGCGATGCGGTCTCCGAGGTGGGCGGGCAGGGAATCGAATCGCCGCAGTGCGCGGCATTGATGCGAAGGGACAGCTCGGCCGGATGAAACGGCTGCTGCCCGGGGGGAACGTTCGTTGTGAACCCGCGGATCCAGCGGCTGGTCTTGCCGCCGATCGCGCGCGGCACGATCGGACCCTTCGGCTTCTTCAGGACGATGGCGTCGGTCTGCTGCTCGTCGTCCGGGGCCAGCGTGAGAGGCAGCCAGTCCACTTCCGCATCCGGGTCGACCCCGTACTGCCAGACGACGCCTTCGCGCAGAGTTTGTGCGCCGACGATGGCGATCGTCGCCGCCGACTCGATGTCGAGCAACTCCATGTGCCCGAGGTAGAGCGCATGCTCCTGGCGATTGCGCGCGATGCCGTCGAACGGCGAAAACGAGGTGATCTTGCGGACGACCGTCAGGTCGGGAAGCTCGGCCGTCAGCGGCGGCTTGATGGTGACGATCTCCTTGTCGACCTTGTCGATGCGGTATTGCTGGCCGGCCGCTTCGACGATCATTCCGACCGCCAGCCCCGCCTCGGGATCGAGCTGAAGTTTGGTCGCGCCCGCCGCCGCGAAGCTCTTCAACTGCCATTGCACCGGCAGCGGCTCCAGCGGCTTGAGATCGTTCAGGCCGGGCGGCGGGAGATAGAACGCGTCGGCATCAGCGTCGACGCCGACCACGACCTGCAGGCTGCCCGGCACCAGGCGCACGTCCGTCTCGGTTTCGAAGACGACGTTCGTGCCGGCGGCATCGGCCTGCATGCGCACGGGCGCCGGGGCGAACACGGCATCGCGCGCGGCGCCGGCCAGCTTGAAGACGACCGGCATGCGCGCCGGCCGCGCGGCCTCGCGGGGGACAGCCAGCCAGTCGAGAAATCCGCGGCGCATTTTCTCGCCGGCGTCGTCCAGCCTTTCGGCGACCTCGGAACTGAATCGCGCGGCGATCTCCAGCAACGCCCGGCCAAAATCGCGTTCGCCGTCCGCCAGCGCCCACGACGGGATCCACGACCGCGCGCGCTCGCGCAGCTCCGCCGCCAGTTCGGTCGTGCGGCGCGTGTCGAGCCGCGGTGCGCGCGGCGTCCTCACGGCCGCCCTCCTTCGCGGAAATAGAAGGGGAAGACCAGATTGCCGAGCTGGTTGGTCTTGCGGATTCGATATTCGATTTCCACGATCAGCTGGCCATCGAGCGTCGCCGTCTCGTCGACGTTGATGTTCAGCACCTCGATGCGAGCCTCGCAGCGGCGCAGCGCTTCGTCGACCACCGAGCGGATGCGCTGAATGGCCGTGGTGTCGATCGCGGCGAAAACGAGCTCGTGAATGCCGCAGCCGAAGTTCGGCCGCATCACCCGTTCGCCGGGCGCGGTCTCGAGAATGATCAGGATCGACTGCCGGATGTCTTCCTCGTAGGCCACGCTGGCCACGAGACCGGTGCGCGGATCGAGCTCCACCGGCATCGACCAGCCGCGGCCGAGGAAGTCCTTCCGCTCGTTGAAATTCTCCGTGCTCATCCGATCATCACCGTCGGCGCGCCGATCGCGATTGCGTTCGGAGCGCCTACTTCCACCACCAGGTCACCCTGCCGCGCGGCAGGCAATCCGCCGATCAACACCGTCACGCTTCCGACCGCGACCACGCCGCCGACATGCGGCTTGACACCATCGATGAGCGGACAGGCATGGAAGTCCGACGCCGCCCGCCACGCAGGCTGGCCGCCGATGAGCACCGTCGGACAGCCCGGTCCGGGCGCCAGCGGCGTCCCGTGGCTGGTCATGTCTCCGATGCGTGCGGCCGGTTGTCCCATCGACGTTCCTTCAGTTGATGTTCACGAGCGACCCGCGAATGGTCAGCGTGGCGTTCGCCTTGATCTCGAGCGTTCCGGTTGCTTCGAGCGTGATCGAGGCGGCCTTGATGCTGAGCTGCCCCTTGGCTTCGATCGTCATCGCGCCGCTGTTGCTGTCGACCTTGACCTGATTGCCAAGTTCGTCCTGCACGACGAAGCCGTCGTCATCGAAAGTGACCTTGCGGCCCTTCTCGTGCTTGAGCTCCACGACGCCTCGGGTGCCGTCATCGAACAGCAGGTAGTGTTTTTTGCGCGACTTGAGGATCCGCTTGTCGTTCTTGCCGTCGTCGTTGGCGACCGGCGGCTTGTCCTGTCCGTTCCAGAGCGACCCGAGGATGTAGGGAAAGCGCAAGTCCTCGCGCTCGAAGGCCACCAGCACTTCGTCGCCCACCTCGGGGATCAGCACCAGGCCGCGGTCGGGGCCGGCCATCGGCATGGACAGGCGCGCCCAGTAGCTTTCGGTCGACTTCTCATGCCACGGGAAGCGGACCTTCACCCGGCACAATCCGTCGGGATCCTGGTTCTGCGTGACCAGAGCGATGGCTACGCCTTTCAGGTTTCCGCCGGATTCGAGTGCGGTCTCGCGGGACGTATCGACGACGGTCATAGCCCGGTCTCCTTCACCTTGAAGCGCGAGCGAAAGCCGTTCGAATCGATTTTGTGGGTGGCTTGCTGGATGTAGTACTTCTTGGAGAAAGGGAATCCGAGGTTGTCGAGCTCCACGTTGCAATCGGGGCGAAGCTCGGGCAGACCGATCGTCTCGCCCTCTCCTGTCAGAAACTGCTTGGCGCGCTCATTCAGCGCGGCCTTGGCGCGCGAATTGGCTTCCGCCTGCGTGAACACCGGCTGGCGGATGCGAAGCGTCGGCCGCTTGGATGGATCGCGTACGAAAGCGTTCAGACGCTGCCCGGCGCTCTTGCCGGTGAGTCCCGATTCCTCGCCGGCGCTCGCTTTTCCGATGATCTGTTTCTTGGTGTTCGGATCCCAGCCGTAGACCTCGACCTGCGAGATCTGGCCGGCGAGATTCGCCTCGGGTTTGAAACTGAGCAGCCCTTCGCCGTACACGAGCCGAACGACGGCATCGGCCTTGTCGTTCGGCTTGCCGAAGTGCAGCTTCTTTTTCTCATCGACGTAAAGCTCGAAGTGATTGCGGTCGGCTAGTTTCTTGAGGAACTCCCAGTCGCTCTCCTGGTTCTGCTCGATCTGGGCGTGCTTCTCCTCGGTGGTCTCGATGGCTTCATCGAGGTTGTTGAAACTGGCGATCTCGTGGGCGGCGTCGCTGTCGCGCGCCTTCGACCAGGTGCGCGAGTTCTTGCCGATGGTGAGCGGAAATCCGAGGTCGTATCCGGCGACCGACAGCTCGGGAGACCCGCCGTCGGGGAAACTGGTGGTGATCTCGGTGATCAGCCCGCGCACGATCGTGGGCGTCGATTTCGAGTCGCCATAGCCCATGCACACGTCGACCAGGTTGCCGAATTCGAGCAGGCTCAGAACGTCGTCGCCTGCGCCGGTCTTGAAGGCGTGCAGTTTCTGGCTGTAGGAATCGGAGAGGGTGAAGGTGAAACGCGAGGCCGCGCCGAGCACGAGGTCGACCTCCACCTGGCTCACCGAGACCAGGAGATCGCGCATGAGATCGTCCGTGCCGAGTCGCACGGCGTAGGTCGGCGCGTAGAAGTCGCCGTAGCTGTTAGCGAGGGTTGCCAGTTCCATTGGGATTCTCGATCGGGGGCAGTTCCAGCCAGTCGCCGGCCGCGATCTCGCGCGGATCGTCGAGATCGTTGGCTGCCGCAATTCGTGTCCATTCCTTCGGATCGTCGTACTCCCGCGCGGCGATCCACCAGAGCGATTCGCGCCCGACCACGACCCGGCGCTTGGTCTTGTCAGCCGATTCGCGGCGCGGGTCTTCGATCTGCTGCCGCAGCGTGCGGTACTCCTTGAAACTGACCGAGAGCGTGGCCCGCGCCGGCGTGCCGTCGGGATGAAACATGGTGACCTTGCGGCCGAGCTTCTCGATGACGGCGGCGAACTCCATCGGCCCCCAGTTGAAGCGCACCGGAGGGGGCGCGTGGAGATCGCGATCGATCTCCAGCAGCTTGGAGATATCGGTCAGGCGCTTGGCGACGGGATCTTTCTCACGTTGCTGCAGCGACGTCGGACCTGTCGGATCGGTGTAGTCGTCGAGGAACAGCTCCATGCTGAGCTGATCGCACTCGCCGTTGACGAACTGAATGAGCGGTGAGCCGAGTCCCGGCACCGCCGTCGTTTTGTAAGAATTGGTGCGCTCGAAGCTGTACTCGGTGGGATTGAAGAGCACGGCGATGACCTTGCCCTTGTCCGCGCCCTCGAGGACGGTGATGGTGGCTTTCTTGAGCTGGGTCTTAGCCATCAGAGCCCCCGCCGTTCGCGCTCGATGCGCACGCGCTTCTCCACGCGCCGGATGACGTCATCGGTCAATCGATCGAGGAGCGCGGGATCGAGGTCGGTCAGGCGCAGAGCCGCCGGACGTTTGGCAGAAACCTCGGACGCTGTTTCCTGCCTGACAACGGAACGAGCCGGCGAAGGCGCCGGACTCGGATGCAATGGCTGGCCGGCGATTTCCGTCCGAGGACGCAGCTCGCGGCGATAGACGATCTCGGGAGAACGGACGATTACCTGTTGCGATGTGGTGCTCGCGGGCGCACGACGAGTATCAGCGATTGGCGCAGGACGGCGAGGCACCAGCAACTCGCGACGGCCGATCGGTGTGTGCGTTTGGAAGAGATGCGGTCGCTCGTTTTTCGATGTGCTCGGGCCGCCACGTTTGCGTTGTGGCTCGACGACCGAGGGACGCGCGCGATATGCGGCCGCCGAAACGACCGAGGGGCGGGTTAGCACGCGGTTCTCGCGGCCTGCTCGAGTCGTTGGCGACACTCGTTCATCGAGAGCCCTTCTCCCCCGCGGCTTTTGGCGGGGGAGAAGGTGCCGATAGGCGGATGAGGGGGCGACACACGCGTACGTCAGTTGTACGTTTCGATAGATCGCAACTCTCGGGTTTACTCCCCCCTCATCCGCCTTCGGCACCTTCTCCCCCCGCAAAAAACCGCGGGGGGAGAAGGACTCTCGACTTAAGGGCGCGGCGAAATGGAGATAAAACTGGGGACGCCACACGCTCGTCGTCGACAACGTCACCGCCGCGCGACGATCGCGCGTCATCTCGATCCGTCTGCGCGTCCGCCTCCAATGCAGAGTGATTGGCAGCCAGGCACGCACCTTTCCGCGGCGCACCACAAATCGCGACGCAGCGATCCGCGCCAGCACGAGCATTTTCATGTGGCCTTCCTCAGCCCGTGGTGGGCGAGCTCGAGGCTCTCCATCACCACCTGCGTCGACTGCGCATCGAGATCCGAGGCCGTCCACTTGACCGGGATGGCGTGCTCGATCTGCCAGGCCCAGGTCTTCTCGCCCGCTTCGTTCTGCAGACGGATGCGGATGGTTTTGCGCTGCACGTCGCCATCGGCGGCCGCCAGCGCCCAGCTCCAGAGGTCATCGAGCACGAGACCGCGCTCGAGGACGACCACCGGATACGAGACCTGCGTGACCAGCTTGTGTTCGTACTCGTTGACGCCACCCTCGCGATACGACTCGTGCTTCACCTCGCGGGTGATGCCTTTGACGCGCGTGAAGCCGCCGCTCGTGATCCCATCGATCTCGAGCAGGAAGCGAAATCCGCGCAGTGGGTCCTGTCGAGCCATCGGTCTGCCTCAAACGTCGAACGGATTGGACGGCGCGCCGTCGAGGGCGCGGTTGGTCGCTGAGATCTCCCTGCACCACCGCCGGCGCTCACGATGCTCGAGCCGCATCAGCTCGTCGTGAGACCAGTGAAAGTGGCGCGCGATGAAGGCCATCTCCTCGTACAGCGACCTCACGGGATAGGCCTTCATGCTTCCCCCACGGCACTGATCCTGCGCAGAGGATTGCCGCGCCCTTTTTCGAGCGCGAGCTCCGGCTCGCTCTCGTCGCCGGCGTTGAATTTCTCGTAGAGCCGCTGCAGATGGGCGAGATCGGAGGCGTACAGGCCTTCGATCACACCGGTGTGGATGTCGGGCAGCGTGCCGAGGCGGGTGATGACGCGCGCCAGGACGATGATGGCCAGATAGGCTTCGTTCTGCTGCACGCGCGGATCGCGCAATGGCAGGATCTCGTCGGCGGCCGTGGCCAGGCGCATGGTGCCGCGCCGGTGAAGCGTTCCCGCTTCGTCGACGTAGCCCTTGGGCAGCTCGAACTCGATTTCGGTCTGGAAGCCGGGATGTGCGTTGACGCTCATGGCTCTCCTCCCTTACGCGACCCGCTCGATGCCTTCGTTGGCCAGCTCGAGCAGCTCGATCAGCACCTCGTTGCCTTTGGCGTTGAGATCGCTGGGGTCGTACTTGATCGGCCAGGCGTCGGTGACCACGAAGCGCGCGGCGTCGGCGCCGGCTTCGTCCTGAACGACGATGACGACCTTCTTCCGTTTCTCCTTGATCTGGCCCGCCGAAACGTCGGCGTGCCATTTGAAGAGATCGAGGGCGGTGCCGCCGATGGTCAGGCCCCACTTCAAGGTGATGTTCCCGTACTTGGTCAGCCCGCTCAGCTTTCGCACGTGAGGGGGATCGGTGCCCTCGCGATAGTCGACGGCATCGATGGTGGTCTCAGCGATCATGACTTCGCTGAAACCGGCCTGGGCGATGCTGTCGATCTCGAGCCGGTAGCGGAAATTGCGCAATGGATCGATGCGTGGCATGACTGGCTCCTAACGCTGGGCCTCAGCGGTATTCTGGAAAATGCGGAAGATGACGAATTCGGCGGGGCGGACCGGCGCGATACCGATCTCGCAGACGAGACGCCCGTTGAGGATGTCGTCCTGCGTCATGGTGGTGCGGTCGCAGGTGATGAAGAACGCTTCCTGCTCGGTGCGGCCGAGCAGTGCGCCGAGGCGCCACTGCGTACGCAGGAAGAGACGGATGGAGTCGACGACGCGAGCCCACAACTTGTCGTCATTCGGCTCGAAGACGACGAATTGGGTGCCTTCGTAAATCGAGTGCTCGAGGAAGATGAAGAGTCTGCGAACGGAGACGTACTTCCAGAGGCTGTTGGACGAGAGCGTTCGCGCGCCCCACACCCGAATCCCGCGCGACGGGAAGCTGCGGATGACGTTCACGCCGCGGGGATTGAGCTGGCCCTGCGTGTTGTCGTTGACGTCGATGTGGACGTTCAGGGCGCCGCGAACGATCTCGTTGGCCGGCGCCTTGAAGACTCCCCGCTCGTTGTCGGTACGGGCGTAGACGCCGAGGACGTGTCCGCCCGGCGGTACATCCGCGCGGGCGCCGGTTTGCGGATCCGAGACCACGATCCAGGGAGCGTAGAAGGCGGCGTACTCCGTGTCCCAATGATTGTTGGCGCGCGGGTCGAGACCGGAGGGATCGTCATTCAGCTCGCAATCGATCGCCGCGAACCGGAAGCGCATCAGCTCACAGTGGTCGATGATTTTTCGCACGATGTCGACGCCGTGATCGAATGGATGAGGCGCGTACACGAGTGCCACATCCCGATACGGATCGAGCTGCAGCGCCTGAAGCCCCTGCAGCTGATCCCGTTTGTTGGCCACCTTCCCCTCGAAGTCGTTGGCGTCGGGTGTGTTCGGGTCATTGGCGCCGTCCTGATCGAGGAACTCGCCGTTCGCGCCATTCGGCTGTGGCTTGGCCGGCGATGCGACCTTGGAGTCAAGGCTGACAAATACCGAAACCGACTGATTCGTTCCGGTGTCGATGAGCCGCTTGTTGAAGTAGTTCGACGACCTCGGATCGACCGAGAGGTCGTCGTAGTCTTCCAGGTACTGGGGCCTGTTTGGATTGTTGCGGTTGACTGGATCGAACGGGTCGTAGGGCTGGAAGCCGGCCGGCAACGCCGACCAGTAGGCCAGCTTCAGACGGAAGCCACTGTTGCCGCCGTTGTTGGTCGAACCTTCCTCGATCTTGACCCAGACCCGCCGTCCCCACTCGCCCGGACCCGAAGCGCGCACGGTGAAGTCGCCGAAGACCTTCGATGCGGTGGTCGCGTCCTTGCCGACGATGCGGCAGACGTAAAGTCGCTTGCCGCCGTTGTCGAAGAATCCGCTGGCGGCATGCGGCATGTAGCGCCCATCGGCGAAGACGCCGCCGAACCAGCGGTTGTATTCGGTGTAGCTGGAGACCAGCCGCGGCCGGAGCGGTCCGCGCTCGGTTTCGCCGAGAAAGGCCGAGGTGCTCGTGGGAACGCCTTCGATCGGCCTTGGACCGCGCTCGATCTCTTCGATGTAAACGCCGGGTGTTAGATATTCAGGCATGGTGATCCTCCAAGCTCACGTCAGTACTACCTGGATGACGCCGGCTCGTCGTCCTTCTCGTAATCGCAGCAATCGATCACGCTCGGGATGACGCCCTTGGCGCTCTTTTCGAAGTTGTCGGGGTTGAGTCCTTCCGCGAGCTGCTTCTCGTAGCGGGCGATCTTGTTGGTGACGGTCGTGAGCTCTGTATCCGCCTTGCTCAATGCATCCTTCGCCGGCAGATAGCGGTTTTCGACCAGGCAGCAGATGAGCGGGAAGTACTTGTTCGGATCGATCAGATACGGCTGCGGTCCGACCAGACGCTGGCGCAGACTCCACTCACCGACGTCGGGCCCGCAGCAATCGTCAGGCGTTCCTTTGTCGCAGTCGCAGAACTTCGTGAATTTCTCATCGATCCTGGTCGTGGTGTCAGGGCCGGCCGGCGGCGCGATGGCCAGGTGCAGCGGCACCAGCTTCAGGAACACGTCATAGATGGCCTTGCCACCCTCGGTGCCGATGATTTTGTTCGTGGCTTCGATCAGGGCCTTGTTGGCGAGGAGAGCTTTTTCGATGATCGAAACCGGGTCTTTCGGCGATGCGCCGTTGGCGCTCAACCACACCTTCAGAACACTGTCGATGCGATTGAACCGGCGCTGCTTCGTGCCGAGATCCTGCCTGCACCAGTGCTGCAGGTCGTAAAGATTGTGCACGTCTGTATAGACCTTACCGTCGTCATAAAGCCACTTCTCGGCGTAATGGAGGTCATTGAGCAGCGGGCAGATGTAGCAGTCGATGATGCAGCGCCAGCACGGCACGGCGCAGACCAGCTTTCGAATGAGCTCCGCAATGAGCGCGTCCTGTTTCAGCCATTCGGCGACGAGCTGTTCGTACTTTTCCCGTGTGTAGCTCGCGGCAGCTTTCTTGGCCGCACCGAGCAGATCCTCGAGCTCTTTCTTGAGATTGCCGGCGTTCGCGGCAATGAGAGCGTCCGCCGTCTGTTTGGCGATCAGATCCTCGAGGCAGTTCGGATTCGAAACCGGCGGCGTCGGGCACTTGCAGCAGGGATCGGGACACGGCGCCGGCGGATCGAGGACCGGCGGCGTGCTGGTGGGCAGCGGATCGCACTTGTATCCGGGCGGCTTCGGCTGGCCGGCGGGATCGTCGGGCGTTGGAGGGCATTCGTGGCCGGACTTCTTCGGGTACTCAGTCATGGCGTCGGTCTCCTAAAAGGTCAAACTCAGGGCTGCAACTCATCCCAGGCAAAAATCAACGGATTGGGTGGTGGGTTTTGCGCAAACGCCGAGGGGTCGGTGATGCGTCCTTGCGGCAATTTCAGATCGGCCGATTCGCGCTCGTTGGCGCCGCGCCGCGCATGCAGGCGCACGGTGACCGCGCCGTCGTTATCGAGCAGCGGCACGTCCGCCGGCGCAAATCGAAGCACCGCCGCGAAGTCGCCGCCAGGCGAATCGGTATACGACACCGGTGCGTCCTGCCAGACGCTGTTCTCGTCCAGCCAGCGCAGATGGACCTCGGCGTCGCGCACCGGCACTGGCCTCTGCGGAGACGGCAGTCGCTCCTCGATCAGCACGCCGCGGATTCCGGTGACGCCGGCGGCGAACGCGTAATCCACCCGCGGCGGCAACTCCACGCTGGTCAGCGGGATCTGCAGCTGCGCCGGCGTAAGGGTGACGCTCTCGTACGGCAGCGGGCCGGACTCGATGGTGATCTTCTGCAGCGGCGCGAGATCTTCCTGGAGCCAGACGAAAAGGCCGCTGCCGTTCACGATCGGCTTGCCCTGCAGCCCATCGGCGACGACTTCCACGCCCTGGCTGACGCGTTCCAGCGTCACGGCATCGAGCAGCTCGATGGCGAACATCACGTTGCGCGTGTACGCCGATTCGGGCGGCGCCTGGAATTGGCGGATCACGACACCGCCTCCGAGACTTTGTGACCGGCCAGCAGCTGATCGTCCATCACGCGCGCGGCCAGAGGCTCCGGCTGCGATGGATCGATCCACACCGGCGTGGCCAGGTAGGCGATCGACGTCCGGTAATTCGCGGTCGGAAAAAGCGCCCAGATGCGGCTGGCCTCCTCGGTCGAAAGAGGCTCGAGCGAGACATGCACCTCCTGGTGTTTGACCACCGCGCCAGTCAGCTCCGGATCGGCCTGCATCTCCTGCATGGCAAACCCGAGGGCCTTGAGCAGCGTCTCCTCGCTCGAACCGGGCATCGTGCCGACGGTCACCAGGAAGTAGAGATCGAGCGGCAGCGCATTCCGATAGATGACCGGCGGCGGAGCGCCCGCGACCACGTGCTCGCGATTGCGCAGGCTGGCGTTGCGAACGATGCGATACAGAAAGAGGATCAGCGCCGCATTGGTGGCGTCGGGATCGTCAAGCGGACCGACGAAGACCGTGCCCGGCACAGTGGATTTCGTCAGCGCGATCTCCAGCCGCTTCCGCAGCGCGAGCGTCACGTTGAGGATGGCGTCAGCGCTCATGCCGCCCGCCTCGTCTGGCTCAGATCGATCTCGACCGGCGGCATCCCCAGCTTGGCGAATTCGGCGCGCGCGGCGTGAACGATGTGCTCGAGGCCGATCCGCGAGCCTGCCGCCGCGGCGATGAACGCCGCGCGCAACGTGATCTGGCGAATGTGGCCGCCGGTGAGATCGATCTTGCGCGCCAGCTGTCCGAACGCGGCCTGGTCGAGCTCATGCGATTCGTCGGGCAGGCACTGGCGCCAGATCTTCTGCCGCGCCTCGACGTCCGGCCGCGGAAAGTCGACCACGAAGCGAAGCCGGCGCAGGAACGCGGGGTCGAGGTTCTGCCGCATGTTCGTGGTGAGGATGGCCAGCCCTTCGTACGCTTCCATCCGCTGCAGCAGGTAGGCGACTTCGATGTTGGCGTAGCGGTCGTGCGCGTCCTTCACCTCGCTGCGCTTGCCGAGGAGCGCGTCGGCTTCGTCGATGAGGATCGCGGAGCCGGATCGCTGCGCGTCGGTGAAGACCCGATCGATGTTCTTCTCGGTATCGCCGATGTATTTGCTGACCACGCGCGAGAAATCGAGCCGCAGTAGCTGGATGCCCAGCCGGCTGGCGACGCCCATGGCGGCCATGGTCTTGCCCGTTCCGCTGGAGCCATGAAAGAGCGCGGTGACGCCGCGACCATATGGAAGCTGGTCGCGAAACTTCCATTCGTCCAGCACCTGCGGCGCAAGCCGGACGTGATCGACGATTTCCGTCAGCTGCTGCTTCCGGTCCGGCGGCAGGACGACGTCGTCGAGACTGAAGATCGGCTCGATGCGTTCGGCGAGATGCGACACGCCCTCGGCCGCCACATCCCTGCACGCCGCGGCAAATCGCGCCAGCGGATCAAAAGGTTCCGTGCGGCTGTTCGCGAGTCGCATGGCCTGCTCCAGCCCATCGACACCCAACGGATAGCGGTTCGCCATCGCCGCCGCCGAGTCCTCGGACATGTACGCGCCCGCCGCGGTGGCCGCTGCGCGCACCGCGACGACGCGCGCCGCTGCGGACAACGGCTCATCGATCAATTCGTACGACGCGGAGCCGAGCAGCCGGACCATACGCGCGGCATCGCGGCAGATGACCACCGCATTGCCATTCAGAGTCGCCAGAAAGAGGCGTAGCGCGTCGTCGTCGCCGTCGCTCGTGCAATCGATGACCAGCGGTTCTCCGGTGAGCAGCGCCATACGGCCGAGACGGCGGGCGCAGTCTTCGATCTCGATGATGTCGAGGCCTGCGAGGCGCGAGGTCTCGACGCGAATCGGCTGATTTTGCGTACCGGTTTCGATCAGCGCGCGCCATGCGGCGGGATCATCGCCGCCGAGGACGAGCCACGGCGTTTCGCTGGCGCATTCGGGCAGGCTGGCGCCATCCAGCAGTCCGGCCCCCGGCCAGGGGACGAGCCGCAGGCACCGCCGGACTCGCGGATCGTGCACAAGCGCGGTCCGATCGCCGAGAAGCCATTGGGCGAGATAGGGATCGAGCCGCAGCGGTTCGTCGGCAGCTACGGATCCTTCGAAAATCAGCCAGCGCGACAGGGCACCGTGAACGTGCGCGGTCGCCCCGAGTAACGAGCTGTAAAGCGCCAACGTCCCGACGCGGCGCCCCATCTCGTCGAGCAGAAACCCAATGCATCGCTGAAAGCGAAGATCGAGCTCCGGCGCCAGCGCCAGCACCATCATTCGGAACTCGAGGGGATTGAGATCGAAGGCGCGTGCAGCCGCGGCCAGCGGTTCCGTCACATCCGCCGCCGCAAGCGCGCGATCGAGCGCCGCATCCGCATCGATCAGATCGCGCGGCCGTTCGCGCTCAGGTGCATCGAGCGACTGCAGCAACGTCGCGCGCGTCACCGAAAGGCCATGCACGTCGCCGTTCTCGTCGGACACGCTCCCGACGGCGTCGCGCAAAACCTGATGCACCCAGTCGATGCAGACCTGCAGCAGCGGACGTTGCGTGGACACGGGCGGCGCGCCAACGCGCTCCACGAGCTCGCGCAACGCCGTCAACAACGGATCAAGCCTCGGAGCACGCACGTCGATGCGCACGACGTCGCCGACGACGTCGACATGCATCACCACGATGTCCGCCCGATCCGCCAGCCAGCGTCCCGCCAGTTCATCGGTATCCGCCGGCCGCCCGACGACGACCAGTGCGCACTGCGGAGATTCAGGAATCGATTCGAGAAGCGCGTCGACTTCCGCCGCCGCCACGCAACGCCCCTCGACAAGGTTCATGTCCCGCCGCGCCGCCACCGCCTCAGCGATGACTTCCGCCTTCAAATCCGGCAATACGCTCGCCACCAGGACATTGATCCGAGACACGCCCATAGCTCCTTCTGTATGGCGTGTTGTCCCACATGCGGAAGCGCGTGGCTATGCACCGTGAGGGATGAAAAGGGATGGATGCGGGGAGGGGATTTGATCTAAATCGTGCGGTGCAAAGCGGGTGATCCCTGACATCGTGCTTTGTGGATCGAACGATCCATAAGGATTGAGACACGCCCGGTCTAGAAGTCGGCCTAAGGTGAAGTTGCGTCAACGAAGATTTCGGAGCGCCATCCGAAAACTTCAGTATTTGTCCTTCTCTCATTGGTGAGGCGAGTTAGCGCTATCCTTGTGATACTCCCTCTCGACTGCACGATGAGCAAACTACCGCCTTGGTTGCCGCCCGCAATTCGACACGTCGTCATCATAACCGTCTGCTGCGCGGCATTGGCGATCGTCGTCCGCGCCATCCGCCTCGATCCGCTGCAACGCCTTCAGAGCGAGAACCGTGTCGTGGAAGGACGCATAAGCGGATTGCAATACGCGACGCTCAGAACCTCGCGATCCGGTGACAAGCATGGCGAGAAGGACAGAGGCCTTGTTGAACTAGAAAAGCAGGTGGCGGAGAACAGGAGCGCAGACAACCTTCGCAGGCTCGCGGCGGCACGTCTCGCGGTCGGGGATTCCCGCGCGGCCATCACTCTGCTTACCGAGGCAGCGGCGTTGGAGCGCGATAACGCAATCGTGCTCGCTGATCTGGCCGCAGCTGAACTGACGCTGAACGATTTCGCCGACGCCGCCGAACATGCGGCTCGCGCACTGGAAATCGATCCACGGCAGGAATCAGCAGCATTCAATGTTGCCCTGGCTCTCGAGAAACTCGCCAACCGCTTCGCGGCCATTGCAGCATGGAACGCCTATCTCGAGCTCGACAGCGACAGCGGATGGTCGGTCGAGGCGCGACGCCACGTGGTGACATTACACGCGCCGCGAACGACGTACGAAACCGAGCGAGATCTACTCAGCGGCGGTGTGGACGCCGTGACGATCCGGCGCGTCGCACGCCGATACCCGCAACGTGCTCGCGCCCGTGCCTGCAACGTTCTGCTCCCGATGTGGGCAGAGAATGGAAAAGCGGAAATCCTCGCGGCCATGCGCACGATTGCCGAAACACGTTCCGCAGACGGCGACTCGTATCTCAGCGACATCGTCGAGCACGCCGCGACGCACCGTGCCGCAATGGCCGACGGCCTGCGTGCATACTTGAACGCTCGGAAAGGCGAGCGCGCAGGAGACTGGGATGCCGCGGCCCGTCAATTCAATGAGGCGGCCGAACTCCTGCATCGAGCTGGGTCGCCGCTCGCTCTCGGTGCCGAGGTCTACGGTGCGTCGGCCGAAATGACCGCAGGCCGTAACGCAGTTGCCCTCGATCACGCGACGCGCCTGAACCAAAGGCTCCAGGCAAACGGAAGCCGCTATCCCTCCATTGATGCTGAGGTTGCATGGATTCGTGGGCTCATCCACGCACGGGCGGGTGAAACGAACGAAGCGCTGGAGGCCTATCGCTATGCCCTTTCCGAGGCACGTCGGGCAGGCGAGATCGAAAACGAGGCGGCTATTGCAGAGCTGGTGGCATCGCGTGTGGCGGCTATTGGCGAAATCGACGAAGCGGACCGTCTCCGCAGCGCGGTGTTGCAACAGCTCGACCGGATCGGAGCGGAACCGCCACGGCTTTATGTGGCCTTCGAAGAAATGGCGTTCATTTCGCTGCGCGAAGGACGGCCGCGTGTATCGCTTGCATTCGCTGGGGCTGCAGCCGAAGTGGCAAAGCACCTGGACGATCCGCTGTATCTCGCGGAATCATCCGAAAGGCGGGCGCTGGCACTTCATGAGATCGGCCGCGAAGGTGAAGCGGAAGGCGCGATCGCCTCCGCGCGTGCGCAGGCCACGGCCATCATCGCTCCCGGAGCGCGCGACCGCGTTCTGAGCGAGATCGACTACACCACTGGCCGCATCGAAATGCAGCGTCGTCCCGCTCACGCGGTGGCCGCGTACACATCGGCGATCAACATCTGGAGCCGATACGGATGGCGCAACCACACGGCCGGTGGTCTACTCGCTCGTGGAGAGGCGTCTCTGGCTGCCGGGAACCGATCGGCGGCCGAGAACGACTTTCGCGCCGCGATCGATGAGATCGAGGAGCAGCGCGCGGACATCGCGGAGCCGGTCATGCGGGTCGCCTACTTCGAACGGTACGATTCCGTCTTTGACGCCTTGATCGAACTGCTCCTCGACGAAGGCCGGGCGGAGGATGCGCTCTCAGTCGTCGAACGCAAACGCTCCCGTTTCCTGCTCGATCAGATCGCTGGTCGTGAGACGGCGACGCCGATGGCGGCTGCCGATCTGGCCCGCGCCGTGCCGCCGGGCACGGCGGTTCTGGAAATCGCGTTGCTCGAGCGCGGTGCGGCAATGTGGCTTATCTCGGGAGGCCGGATCGCCGCGGCCCGAACGTCTACGACGAGCGCCGCGATCGAATCGATGGCCGCAAAGCATTTGCAAGCAATGCACGCGCGACAGGATGCAGAGATCCGGAGCACGGGACGCTGGTTGTACGACCAGTTGCTCGGACCAGTCGCGACGCAACTCGAGGCTACCGCTGCTCTGGTCATTGTGGCCGACTCACCGTTGCAGTCGTTTCCCTTTGCGACGCTCATCGTTCCAAGCGGACGTTTTCTGATCGAGCAGCGAACCATCTCGACTGCTCCAAGCACCTCTGTGCTCCTCCGGCTTCCGGGCGTACAAGGGCGCGATAGCCTGCTGGCTGTCGCACAGCCGCAGCCAGAGGGATTCGCGGTGCTGCAGAACGCAGCGCGCGAGGTCGAGGACATCTCGCGTCGCCATCCACACAGCAGCATGGCGGTGGGAGAGTCAATTACCCCGGAGCAATTTCTCCGTTCCGCCTCCCATGCTGCTCTTGTCCATTTCGCTGGCCATGCGACAACCGATCAGGAAAAGCCGTTCCGGTCGAGCCTCCTGTTCGAATCCCATGCGGGAGCGATCCGTCTGACAGCCGAACAGATCGCGCAGGCCGCACTTGACAGCCATCCCTTCGTAGTCCTTGCCGCCTGCAGTACCGGCCGGGGACGGGCGCGGCGCAACGAAGGCGTAGACAGCATCGCCGCTGCATTTCTGCAGGCTGGAGCGAGTGGCGTCGCCGCCACCCTGTGGGACATTGATGACGCCGAATCGTCGAAACTCTTCCACTTGTTCCACGACGAGCTTCGCGCTGGCGCACGCGCGAGCGACGCACTGCGAAAAGCACAAGTTTCACTTCTTCAAAGCACGAATCAGCGAGATCGCTCCCCTAACGTATGGGGGAGCGTCACTGTCATAGGAAAAACATAGAGAGAGGAGCGCAATGCCATGCAGGCAGACATCGTTTTTACAGGACTCTGTGCATTTTTGAATGCTGACGGCCAGAACACGACCATGGGCGATCCCGCGGTCATCGCCGTGCAGACCCCCAACGACAACCCTCACCACATCCCGTTTCTCGCATTCAACTCAACGGAAGTGACGGTCGACAATGACACAGGATTTGTCGTCATTCCGCAGGCGCAGGACCACAAGTATCTCGAGCTCGGCACTTATGAGATTGAGATTGATGGTCAGCCGCCGGCACAGCCGACGGTCACGCAATCGTATTTCGACTATCTCCTACGGAAAGATGACTACTGGCCAGAGGCAAAGGACTCTTGGGATCGCAAGTATGTTCCGAAGAAAGGCGACAAGCCTTCTCGAGACGCCGTGAAGTTCTACATGCGTTTCGGCGCTGGCACCCTGCGCGCAGGGCGTATCGCGTTGGTCAGATGGTACTTCCAGCGGCGCGCCGGTGCAGCTTTTGCCGGCAACTTCGCCGAGGAAGTTGTCTACAGCTTCACGCAGGCAGCAGGACCGGTCATCATCAAGGTGCTGAACCTTGCCGATGGAACACTCGTTCGTACACTCAAGTTCGACGCGCTCTCCAACGGCAACGTAACTCTATTCCTGGGCAACAACACGATCTCCGACATGGCGACGGCGGTTGCCCGCTCCGTCACCGTCCAGGTAAAGGACACGTCCGGCGAACATTTCATGTACTTGAATGCCATCGCGGGGCAGGGTGACGGGCCAACGCCAGTGGGTATTAATCCCTTTCCCGGCGGTGGCAGCGGTGGCGGTGAAAATGGCGCTCCATGCGGTCCGATGAGCGGAGATAACTGACGTGCGCGTCCCGCTTTTCGGTCCGCGGCACCCTCGCCCGACGCGATGGGGGCTTCCAAAGCAAACAGGCGCGGTCATGCCTTCGCAGAAAGGTATTCATTGGTGCTGGGCCGCAGTCGCCGCCGGAGTCCAGCAGTTCTACGAACAATGTTCGGATGATCAGTGCAAGATCGCAGGGCGCGTTACGACTCGGAAGTGTTGCCCCTACGGACGCCAGGCCGGCTGCGATACGGTGCAGAAACTACCTGGTGCGCTCGGCGCTCATTGGGCTGCACAATGCGATGTCGATGATCCATGCAAGACGCCGGATTACGTAAAACAACAAATCGACGCCGGCAGACCCATCGCCGTCAGAATCGCGTGGTCGGGCAACGGCGGTGGGCACTTCGTCGCGATCACTGGATATATCGATGAGGAAGGTACCGAGCTAAAACTGGACATTTCGGATCCCGAAACGGGCTTGCAGACGCCGTGGGGGTTTTCACAGTTCAAAGCCGCATACGAGGGCAACGGAACATGGGACATCACATTCACGACAAAGCCGTAGCCGATGATGTCGGCGATTCTTCTGCGCTCGTCGAGTCCTCGGAGACCAGCGGACCGGTCGAGGGGATCGACATCGTTCGCAAGCACGCTCCGATCGCGATCGGCCGCGAGGCGATCGAAAACTTCCTTGGAGATCCCGAGATCGGCGACCCATGGCCCGTTTACGTGCAAACCGTGCGCGCACTTACCGATCGCCAACTGATGGAAGGAGCAGTTCTAGCTGCGTGGCAGTATCCGATCTTCGTCGGTGATAGCCTCGTCAGCATCACCGAAGTGAATGCGAATCCCCTTCGCTTCGCAGCGCAGCGCCCGCAACAATACGGACAACTCGTGTTCGCAGCCATCGACACGGCAAGATCCAGAAGTCCGATACCGTTCGAACTGCGCATCCTGCAGTCACCCGGTGCGTCGCTGTTTCTCGTCTGGATTCATGGGCGGGATGACTATTTCGTTCCTATTCAGCTGGTACCATCCCTGCCCCTGGAACAGCGCGTCATGACAGCCAATGAGGTAATCAACGCCATCACGCCAATCTTGCCGGAACGGCTGAGAGCCACCCATGAAGAAGGAGCTTGAGAAACAAGATGGCCGGGCGGCCACACTAACTCCACCGGCTTGAGGACGACCGAAACCCTGGAGCCGTTGGCCGGATTTGAACCGGCGACCTGCTGATTACGAATCAGCTGCTCTGCCAACTGAGCTACAACGGCGATCGGGATGCGGCCCTGAAGAACAGGGGGGCTGGCGATTCTATTC
>Ga0157378_10000040_pt1 | contig 113406 bp, 119 predicted proteins | sample M65metaG_FD_115309 | JGI IMG/M metagenome (GOLD analysis project Ga0157378, IMG submission 115309) | Miscanthus rhizosphere microbial communities from Kellogg Biological Station, Michigan, USA - M6-5 metaG | ecosystem: Host-associated > Plants > Roots > Rhizosphere > Soil | place: USA...
CGATGCGCGCAGGTGCAGTCGCCCACGCCCCGCCTCCCTGGAGTAAAAAGCAAATTCAATTCGAGGGAAAAGGAGAGAAGAAAACTACAAGGAACGTCCAAGTTATCTTGTGCTCGCGCACTCAGACAGAGTGTGTATTGAACTAAATTAACTGATCAACCGGAGTTGCTAGCCTCGAGAGCTTTTGCCAAGGCGGCGAATTCGTCTATCGAGAGCGTTTCGGCTCGACGGGTTGGATTGATGGTGGTTTGCGCGAAGGCTTCTGCAAGATGAGGAGGGGAGAAGCCTTCGTCGCGAAGGGAATTGGCGCAGGTTTTTCGTCGGTGGGCGAAGGCGGCGCGAACAACCTTGATGAAGGCGGCTTCATGTGGGGCAGGGATCGAAGGGTGTGTGCGCGGCGTGAGGGTGAGGACGGAGGAATCGACATCCGGTCGGGGGCGAAAACAGTTTTTTGACACGGAGAAGGCGATTGTCGCGGCGGCGCGGTATTGCGTCAGGACGGACAGGATACCGTAGGCATCAGTATTCGGCGCGGCGACGATGCGCTCAGCCACCTCGGCTTGCAACATAAGGACCATTCGGTTGATGCGGACGTGAGCTTCCAAGAGCGTAAAGAGCAGCGGCGTCGAGATGTAATACGGCAGATTGGCCACGACGACGGTTCGATCCGGAAGTGTGTGATAGGGAAATTCTAATGCGTCTCCATGGCGAAGATTGAGCCGCGGGTGACTGAGCGTCTGTCGTAGATAGGCGACTAATTGCGTATCAATTTCAAGCGCCAGAACCGAGCCGGCGGCTTCACAAAGCGCCCGTGTCAGAATTCCTCGACCTGGGCCTATCTCCATGACTGTGTCGTTGGAGGCTAGCGCCGCCGTGGCGACGATCTTTCGAACGATATTGGGGTCGATGAGAAAATTTTGCCCGAGACGTTTTTGAGGTGGGGGAGGAGCGATCATCCCGGATTCACCCGGGGCCTGGAGTTTTTAGCCGCTTGACCAACGAAGTGAGAAAGTTGCGATAGAGTTCGACTTCGTCGCTCAACTCTTCGGCCAGATCGTGCGTGAACGAAGGACCGGGTGTCGTCAGTGAAAATTGCTGCGATTCCTTTTGGCCGATCTGTTGCGCGAGTAACGGCACCGTTCGTTTCTTCCAGGCCGCAATCCGTTCGCCGCTGCGCACGGTATTGAGATCGTCCGCCGCCTCTTTGTAAATAGCGTCCAATTCGCGAATCTGGGCTTCGAGCATGGTCAACGCAGTGTGATTGTCCGTCATATGGTCCTTGCATGATGCGATCCGGCCAAACGTGCCGCCATGATCAGCGCCTCCAAGAGGCTGCCGCATTCGGCTATGCCCTTGCCGACGATATCGAACGCAGTCCCGTGGTCCACCGACGTTCTGATAATCGGCAAGCCCACCGTCATGTTGACGCATTCACCGAACGACACCATCTTGAGCGGGATTAATCCCTGATCGTGGTACATGGCGACCACCGCGTCGAACTCGCCTCGCCCGGCCTTGCCGAACAGCGTATCGGCCGGCAACGGGTCGCTGGCGTCAATGCCCATGCGCCTGGCGCGGCGTGAGGCGGGAAGAATATTCAACCGTTCGTCTTCGCCGAACAGGCCGCCTTCACCGGCATGCGGGTTGAGCGCGGCGACTCCGATTCGAGGCTTGGCGATGCCAAAGTACTCTCGCATCGCCCGATCGGCAAGACGGATCGCGCGAAGAATGCCGTTGGCGTTGAGCGCATCCGGCAATCGGCGAATGGCGACATGGGTCGTCACGAACATGATTTTGAGCGGCCCGCCCATGATCATCATTCCGACCTCCTTGCTCCTCGTGAGATCGGCGAGCAGTTCGGTATGGCCGGGATAGTGATAGCCCGCGAGGTTGATCGCTTCCTTATTGATCGGGCCTGTCACCAAGGCATCGATGATCCCTCTCTGCGCGAGGTCCACAGCCTTGAGAATAAATGAGACGGACGCGGCGCCTGCCTTCTCCGAGACCCTGCCCTGGGGGAATGTTCCGAGCGGACGTTTCAAGGGATCGAGCACGCAGATGGTACCAGGACGTGGTGCCCGCAGATCTTGTTCCGAGACCGGCTGCACCGCGAACGGCAGACGAAGCCAGCGAAGAGTCTGTTGCATGACGGGCACAGACCCAATCACAAGTGGCCGACACAGACGATGTACGGTACGCATCGCCCACGCCTTGGCAATCACTTCAGGGCCGATGCCTGCCGGATCACCCATCGTGATGCCGAGAATCGGGAGTGAGTCTTTGGACCGGCTCCCCCTTCGCGCAGCACGGGTTTTTGGAGACTGTTTGAGAATGCTTCGTGTCTTCATCAGTTAAGATCCAGAAACGTACAGAGTAAATCCCACGTAGAGCAAGGCGCTAAGCCCAAGGACCCAAGGCCGCCAGTGATTACCCCACCACAATTGCACGAAGTTCATCCCGACCGCGATGAGGGCGAGCCCCATCGTGGTCATCGCTACCGGTGACAGGTCCCAATTGGTGCCGATCAGGCCGACCGAGACGGGGAATGTGCCTTGGAAAACCATCGCCCCGGTGACATTCCCGATGGCCAATGTATCCTTCTTTTGATAGAGCCAGAGAAAACTGTTGGACATCTCCGGCAGCTCAGTGGCCAACGGAGCGATGAGCAGGGCGAGCAGGAGCGGCGAGACATCGAGTTCAGCCGACAGCGACTTGGCCGCCGTCACGAACAGGTGGGCGCCACCCACGAGCCCGAGCAACCCCAGCGTTCCTTGCAATCCGATCCAGACATAGGAAGGGTTTCGCGAACGCGGGGCCAAAAATAAAGGGTCAAGCGTCATGTCCTCGCGCACCTCGGAAGCAAATTTCGTTTTGATGTAAAAACCATAGAGCACGATCAACAACGCCGCCACACAATAGCGAACGAGCGGAGACGCGACAAAGACGCAGGCCATCGCCAATCCGTAGGCCACAAGGAAAAACTGCGCGTCCAGACGGATTTCTCGATAATCGAGTTGAAAGGCCGCCGTTCGTTTGCCGAGTCGAGCATAGATCACCAAGAGTCCCGCTAGAATCGGAAGTACGAGGGTACTGAGCATGAAGGGCGCGCCGAGGATCGCCCCCAGCCCGACTGCGGTTCGCGCTTCACCGGTGCCGAAGAAAATGGCGATAATGGGAATCGATGTTTCCGGGAGGGTCGTCCCGATCGCGGCAAAGACGCTGCCTACCACGCCTTCCGGGACTTTCAAGCGTTTTCCCAGCCATTCGATGCCGTTCGTGAATAAGGCGCACCCACCCAACGTGACGACCACGGAGGCGAGAAACATGATGACGTAGATCAGGATATTCACGAGAGTACCGGAGAATAGACGCTCATCTCTTCTTTTTGCCTCGTCCCTTGTGACGGTGGCTGTCGCCATGTGTGCTCCGATAAGCGACTGCGGCTTCCTCCAAGATCTCTCGAACCGGTCGCCCCGTTTGTTCGGCAATGCGCTTGCAGTCCTGATATTCGGGCGCCGCTTTGGCTTTGCCGCTGCCAAGATCGGCCACCTTCATTCTGATCGGCCCATACGATGTCTGAACGACTTCCATGCGGCGCGAGAGGATCAGTCGCTGGACTTCCTGCATGCGCACGCCCAGCGTACTCGTGTCACGCAACACTATCTGAGCGACCGCGTGTGCTTTGGCCGGAGGCGCCAGTACCGTGAATACGATGCCGGGCCGTTCATGTTTCATGATGGCCGGAGTCAAGGTTGCATCCACCGCTCCGGCCGCAAACACTCGTTCCATGACCGTCTCATAGGCCTGAGGATGCAAGTCATCGACGTTCGTTTCGATTTGGACGATCGTGTCGGTGCCCTCGTATTGCTGGGCCGAGTCCCCGATGAAGATCCGCAGGGCATTCGGCCAATGCTCGGGATCGGCCTGGCCTGCCCCATACCCGACGGCCGTCGGGCGCATGAGCGGCATGGGTCCGAACTGTGCGGCCAGCGTGCCGAGAAGGGCGAGACCGGTCGGGGTCGTCAGCTCGCGCGCGGGCCCTGAACTGTAAATCGGAATATCACGCGACAATGCGGCGACGGCAGGTCCCGGCGCGGGCAACCGCCCGTGCGCTGAGTCGATCCAGCCGGAACCGACATTGACGGCGGACGCCGTGATTCGCTGAATGCCGAGCAACTGACAGCCCATGATCGATCCGATGACATCGATCAATGAATCCACGACACCGACCTCATGAAATATCACCTTCGATGGAGTGACGCGATGCGCGAGCCCTTCCGCATTCGCCAGGCGATCGAATACCGCCATGCTCTGGTCTCGAACGGTGGGGGGGAGCCGGCTATTCGTGATGAGTCGTTGAATGCGGGACAAAGGCAGTGGCGATCGAAACCCTTTTTGAATGACCACATCGACTTTTGTGGCCGCTAATCCGCCACGCATCACCGATCGAGACCGTAATCGATAGCCGGTCGCCGGCAGATCTTTCAGCGCACGCACCAATTCTTTCAGCGACAAGCCGGCGTCGACCAGCGCGCCGAGCGTCATGTCTCCGCTGATGCCCGAGAAACAATCGAAATGAAGGTGTCGCATCTTCCCCTGGTCGGCGTAAGCTCAATACTAGTGTTTTTATAAAGAACGGGTCGCTCACCAAAACACTACCGCTACACCATCTCAGGACTCAGGACTCAGGACTCAGGACTCAGGACTTCCTACCAGAGCGGCGGTCATCTTAACAAAAAGCACTACGAGACCAAAAGGGATGTTGCCGACGGCCTGAATGTCATTGACAGCTCAGACTCCCTATGATATCCACTGGCGGCCTTTCCAGTGCTAGGTAGAGCCTTCCAAAGGCGATCGCGGTCCGTGCAGTCCACTCTCTGCGGTGTAACGTCCATGCCTCATATGTTTTCCAGAACGTCCCGGTCATGCGGTGCTCTTGTACGAGGAATCGGTATCGCCTGCCTTCTCTGTCTGTTCGTCACGCCGGATTCTGCGCTCGCCGTCAAACGAAAGAAAGGGCCCGTCGTTCCGCCCGAATTAAAGATCGTGTCCGTGATGATGGCGCCGACTTCGTACGTACCGGGAAACGGCACACTCGATTTTGCGGTCGACGTTGAATTGCCGAAACATCTGGATCGAGATCTTCTGTTGGAAGTCTCGGTCCTCATCAGTTCTCCCTCCATGCGTTCGATGCGGTTTCTGTCGAGCCGCCAAGCCATCGATCGCCAGGTGCCGGAAGTGTCGGCGACGTCATCATCCGTTGAGACAAAGCCACGTGTCGAAGTTATCCTCATGTGGGACGGGACGGATCAGTCGAAAGAGTTGGCGGGCGTCGGGAAGTACGATTATGAAATACGCGCGAAATTGTTGGCCGTGGGCGACAACGGGGCGCGGACCCATATGAATGCCTGGCCCAAGCGAGGGACCGTACTACTGAAGGACACCGTTCAACCCTGACTTGGCCTCTCCTGGAGAAATCAGTTCGAGGCGCCGGATCATTGGTTATGTCTCCATTACGTTGATCCGATGCGCCAAACATCCCGCCCCGAAACCATTATCGATATTGACGACGCCGATTCCGGCTGCGCATGAATTCAGCATGGTGAGCAGCGCGGCCAGACCTCCGAAGCTGGCTCCGTATCCTCGACTGGTGGGAACGGCGATCACGGGCCGGTTGACCAACCCTCCGATCACGCTGGGCAACGCGCCGTCCATTCCCGCGACGACGAGGATCACTCGCGCCTTCAACAATCGCTCATGCCGGTTAAAGAGCCGATGGATACCGGCCACTCCCACGTCATAGACTGTTTCCGTGCGGCTTCCCATGATTTCTGCGGTCAGGCGCGCTTCCTCCGCCACGGGAATATCGGAGGTGCCGGCGGTGACGATCAGCACATCGCCACGAAGCACGGGCAGCCGCGGTTGGATGGCGACGACGCGCGCCAATTCATGGTAGACCGCTCGGCGAGTTAGGCGAGTGAGCGACCGCCCGATCTCGGGTTCGGCACGCGTCGCCAATAAGGGCCCGCCCTTTTTCAATAGGCCTCGAGCGATTCCGAGCACCTGCGCGCGAGTTTTTCCTTCACAAAAAATAACTTCCGGGAATCCCTGCCGGATCGCCCGGTGGTGATCCACCGAAGCGAAGCCGAGATCTTCATATGGGAGGGTGCGAAGACGGTCGATGACCGCATCAACAGATGTTTTGCCGATCTTCAGGTCAGTTAGAAGTTTTTTTAGCAGCTTCTGATCCATAGGCCTCTGAGTATTTAACAAACAGGATGCTCAAAAAGGCCATCCAACAAGGCCGCGGGCGAGTCGCAACCGGAGGCGTAGCCTGATTACACCCACCCACCCCAAGCGCGCCAAGACGCGCCCCTTCCCGTCGGGTACGTTGAAGATTTTGGCGTCCCGAGAACGCAGTTGGTGGCCTTTTTCAGCCTTCTGCCTCCTCTTTGGCGGCGCGTTCCATCAATTCGCTCACCGCCAACCGCGGCGATTTGTCTTCGAATAGTACCGCGCAGACGGCCTGGACGATAGGCATATCGACCTTGCAACGGTGGGCCAGGCCAGCGGTAGCCTTGGAGGTACGCACGCCTTCCGCCACGGCATGCGAGTCCTTGAGAATATCGGCTAACCGTTCTCCACGGCCGAGTCTGACTCCGACCGTATGATTGCGGCTTAACGGACCGGTACACGTCAAGACGAGGTCACCCACCCCGGAAAGACCATAAAACGTTTTCGGATCGGCGCCGCACGCAACCCCGAGCCGGATCATCTCGGTGAGTCCGCGTGTAATCAGCGCCGCCCTGGCATTATGGCCCAGCTTTAATCCGTCCACCGCACCGGCCGCCAAGGCCATCACGTTCTTTAAGGCGCCACCGAGTTGCACGCCGGTCATATCGGACCCTGCATAGACGCGAAAATGAGGCGTCATAAATAAGCCCTGCAGGCTGCGCACGCGGCTCGTCTCCTGTCCCGCCAACACAACGGCTGTCGGCTGGTCTTGGCAGACTTCTGTGGCAAAGCTGGGACCGGACAACACCAAGATCGTGCGGTGCAAGTACGAAGGCAACACGTCCTGCATCACTTGGGATATCAGCTTGAACGTGTCTTCTTCGATGCCCTTCGTGGCGCTGATAATGGGAACTGCATAGGGCAGGAGCGTACCCAATTGCCGAAGAACGGATCGAGCGGCATGCGATGGGACGGCAAAAATCAGCAGGTCGAGACGATCGACGGCTTCTTCCATCGATCCGGTGACCATCAGTGACGCAGGCAAAGGAACACCTGGCAGGAAGACAGTGTTCTCATGTTTGCGCTGGATGGCTTCGACCACCTCGGGTTCGAAGGCCCAGAGCCTCACCGGAAACCCTTTATTGGCCAGATGGCGTGCCAGAGAGGTCCCCCAGGCTCCGGCGCCAATCACGCTGATCTTGGGTGCTGTCGGCAGGTCGGTAGTCATGTGAGATCCTATGAAGGTTGGGATTATAGGTAGCGCTCGGGGTTGTGTCAAAACGGAACTGCTCAACCATGTGCCTGGAGCGACGGTGGTGGATCTGCACGAAGATCACCGATCTCAAATTAGCAACGTCCGCCATGTATGGTCTAAAGCTCGGGTACTATCTGGATACCCTGCGGTGGTTGGGAATTGAGGGCGAGATCTTCAATACGAATCCGCATGTGAAACAACAAACCGAAACGTTGACTCCGCCATCCGGACCTTCACTGACGGGGACCACGTCAGGCTCGTACTTGACCGTCTTAACTCTAGCGACGAATGTTGTAGTACGGTACCCCGGCGAGTCCTTACAGCCGTACATCGGCGTGGGACCCGGGATCTTTTTTGCACGCAATCATTTTTCAACAGGCGCAGCGGAATCCTCAACCGCCACGACGCAGCTCGGACTGAACGCGATGGCAGGACTTCGATATTTGGCGACAGAACATGCCGCCGTATTTATTGAGGGCAAGTACAGTCATGCGCAACTAAACTTTGGCCAAAGCAACACCATCCCATGCAGCAACAACACTACAATGCCTTTCACGCGGCCTTCGGCATCGCCTCCCATTTTTGACCTTGGGTTTTGAGACCCGTCGTCCATCACTGCAACAGTCTCATCTCGCACCGCTCACCAACTGATGCCTCACACGGAACGAAGGTTCGGACGTTCATTCCAGCGCCAGAGTGAGACACTTTGCAGACCCTCCGGCTTTCATGAATTCATCCAGGGGGAGTGAATGTATCTCATAGCCTCGTTCCTGTAGTTGCCGGACGGCGTCCGGACAGCCCTCGGGAAGCACGATGTGCCGGCCGACACACACTGCATTGCAGGCAAACCGCATGGCCTCGATCTCCTGGATAATGATTTGCCGTTGTGTGGCGATGCGATCCTCGATCACCGTCCGAGCGTAACGATCGAAGGCCGGAGGATAGTAGAGTAACTCTCCGCCACTGAGCGGACAGAAGCACGTATCCAAGTGATAGAAGCGCGGATTAATGAGCTCCAGCGGAATGATTTCTCGACTGAAAATGCGGCTGAGATGTTCGTACGCATCGATGTCCGTGCGTTGGCGATATCCCCCGAACCAGAGATCGGGAAATCCCAGCAGATCGCCGGCGCCTTCGAAATGAATGCCGTCTTTCAGCCGCGTGACAGCGTATCCATTGTTGCGAAACCAGTCCTCGAAGTGCCGTTCTTCACGCTGTCGTTCCGGATGGCGAAAGCGGCTTGGCACCGCCCGTCCTTCGTGCACGACGCCGGCATTGGCGGTGAAGACAAAATCGGGAAGACCGGGTACTGGGTCTAAGCGTTCCAGCCGTGCGCCGACCGCTCCTTCAAGTTCCCGCATCAATCCATGCCACTGCATCCGGGCGAGCCTCGGATCCGCAGTGTTCGACAGACGCATCCATGGGTTGATTTCGTATTCGATTCCGAAATAGTCGGGCGGGCAGACGAGCAAGCGGCTCATACTGTGCATCCGAGTTCACGTGCGAGGTCGCGCAGAAATGACGCGGCATCCATGACCAAGCCGACGGCCTGAAAACTGCCTCGGTCGGCGAGCTTGGTCGGCACGGCCGGGTTGACGTCGACGCACACGGTCGGCACGGTGGCGGGTAAGAGATTGCCCGTCGCGACGGCGTGAAGAGTGGACGCCACGAGCAGCGCCAGCTTCACATCGGGAAGCGCCGCCCGCATGGCGGCCTGAGCCTCGATTGAATCCGTGATGACGCCGGGAAGCGGCCCGTCGTCTCGAATCGTCCCTGCCATGACCACCTGTACGTGCCGTCGTACACAGGCCGCCATAATGCCCTGCGTGATGACACCGGATACGACCGCTCGTTCGATACTGCCGATGGCTCGGATGCGGTTGATCGTCCGTAAGTGATGTTCATGCCCGTGGGGCACGGTGTGGCCGGCTAAGAGCCCAAAGCCGAGGGACGTGCCGAACAGATGCGCTTCCATGTCGTGGGCCGCCAAGGCATTGCCGCAGAACAGGACGTGCACGTATCCGGACTCGATCAACCAGGTCAGGGCGTCCCGCCCGCCGGAGTGGATAATAGCCGGGCCACCGGCAAGTAAGACCTTCCCCTGCTTACCCTCGGACTCGCGCAAAGCCTGCATGCGTCGAGCAATATCAATAATGATGGGACCGTGGGGGCGCTCCGACGAGACGTGCGCTTCCATGAACCCGAAGACATCCCGTTCGGGTGGTCGTTGAAGCGGCGCGACGCGAATGCCATCCCGTCCCGTCACGATCAGGTCGCCTCGTTCTGCCTGGGTCATGGGAATGGCGGCGGCGGAAGTCCGCGTCGGATCGAGCCGAATACCGAGATCCATTTCGATCGCACCGACATCCACCCATTGCCCGTTTATGCGCACCTGAGTGGGCAGGTGTGTGGTGGCATAGAAGGTCTCCGGAAAAACGCCTACCTCAGGCGCGGGTTCGGCCCGACAATCGGTCTCACGTTCGGCAACGGCGCCGTGCGGCTGAATCGCCGTCAAAATTTGGTCCAGCATCATTTCGGACGATGCTCGAACGATAATTTTCGCGTGGGATGGTTGCTCGCGGGTCGTCCCAATATGGACCTCACTCAAGTCGAACGTGCCGCCCATCATGAGAATGGTGTCAAGAACCTTCGCGAGAATCAGCGAATCGATGATGTGTCCATGAAGAAGGACGGTCTCTTGCGAAGGCATCAGTGTCATGGCGACTCGATCATGCTACCAGACTATGATACCACCGGCCTTAGGTATGCGCTTGCAGGATTCGATACCGAAGTAAAGGTATGGTGTAGTGAGGGAATAAAAAAAGGGAGGCCGCGGAAGCGACCTCCCTTGTAAAGAGGGGAAGCTAGTTAATCTTGCGGTCGCCGGTGATCTTGGTCGCGGAACTGACCGGCGGCTCAATCTTATAATCGTAATAGCCCGGATGCCTGGGTACGCGGCCAGCGCCGTTCTCATTGACGATCGCATCGCGTCCCGTCTCAGGTTTCAAGCTCTGCGTGCTATGTTTCCCATACTCGGCAGACTGCAGCATGGCGTTTTCGCCGCCCCCGCTGGCTTGTCCCGGATCGTTTGACGTCGATTGCCCGTTCACGGGACTCTGGGCGTTCGCGCCGGGATAACCTGGATGTTTGGGAAGGAGAGCTGGATTTGCCAAGACAAGCGAAGCCGAAACGACGAGACCGATTCCAATAGCCGCACCGACGAGTGTCTTCATGGCCGACTCCTTGTGAAAAGAATGGTAAAAGCGAATGACGACAGGTGATAAATCTAAAACTGCACGCTATCTTAGTCGCCTCTCAAATAACTGTCAAGCCATCGTCGAGGCGAATCGGTAGTCTACGGGTCACCGTCTTCGGGGCGGCCGTCCGCTACGGCCTCTGCCTCGATAGGGTCCTCCCCGTTGATAGCCGGGCAGGCGGATAATGACGGCCGTTCCCTGGCCAGGGCCGCTGGCGATCGAGATCTGTCCCTGATGTTCTTCCACAATTTTTTTCACCGACGCCAATCCCAGTCCGGTGCCGGAGCGCTTCGTAGTGAAAAACGGCTCGAATACTTTCCCGACGTGTTCGGTGGGAATGGGTACCCCATCATTTTTCACTGTAATTTGAACGAATCGGCTGGCTCGAGGCTGGGCGACTTCGATATGCAAATGGCCGCCGGGGGCCATCGCTTCTAGGGCATTTTTAAAAATACTGAGGAACACCTGCTGCATTTTGGCGTCGTCACAACGAACGGGGCTGATATGCGGGTCCGAATCCTTCGTCACCCCGATCCGGTTGACATCCAAGTCTGTCGCCACGACCTGCAGGGCATTCTCAATAGTATCCGTGATGCGGCAAGTGCGGCGATTCAGCTCCAAGGGCTTGGCGAAGTCGAGAATTTCGTGCAGCAAGGATTCGACCCGAATTAAGTCGCGCATGGCATTTTCCACGCGCGTCTGCGAATCGAAATCGAGCATGCCTGGGGTTGTCACATCTTGTAGTTGGGCGCGAATCGATGCGAGCGGCTCCCGCACTTCCGTCGCGAGAAACGCGCTGAATTCGCCCAGAGCGGCCTGCCGCTCCTGTTTTCGAATCATCGGCTCAGAGGACACTGGTGCGGCAGGAGCCGGCGTGGTCTCGCCGGAGGAGGAAGCAGGCGGCTGAGTGGCCGGTGCGCTGGATACGGATTGAATGAGATCCGCGAGTTTGGCTAAGAAGGGCTCCATGGTTTTCACGTCCGGCAGACTGTATTGCATGGCCGCCCTGGAGGCCAGGGTGACCGTGCCCCCGACCTGGCCACGGATAAAGAACGGTACGACCAGCGCGGACAGATAGCGCTCTTTGTACAAATGTTTGTGGTCCTGAAAGCGGCCTTGCGTCGAGGCCAGATCGTGATCGACACGAGGCTTGCGGTGACGGATCGACCAGCCCGATGCGGAGGTCTCTAACGCCAGACGTTGTCCGGCCTTGAGATCCTTCTTCTCTCCCTTCGGATCTCCACCCGCAAGACCGATGACTTCGACGGCGCCCGCGATCGGATCATAGACGGTGACCCATCCCCGGTCGAACGGCATGGTGGCCGCCGTTTCGTTCAAGAGTGCTACCACGTTCTGTTGCATGTCGGGCGTGGCCAATGACGTCGGGGTGGCAAATGATTCGAGGGTGGCTTTGGAGGTCACGGGTTCCTGGCTCACAAAAGAGCGGCTCCAGATCAGGCCGTGGTCGAACAAGGACGCGCGTTCAAGCGATTTCGTGATGTCTTCAGCCGTGGTTTCTAAGAGGACTTTTTCCTTTTTCGTGAAGGTGGCGGACTCTTTGCGGCCCATGACCAGCATGCCGTACGTACGTTGCTGATAGTGCAGGGGAACGGCCAACAAGGATTTGGCGCCGGGCGTGATCATGCGCAAACGAATCGTTTTTGATTCGCCGCCTTCGCCGTTCGACTCCAGCGCGCGACCCGTCGCGTCTTGGAGGGACAAGGCCCGTACAATGGCTTGGATATCGCGGGGGGTCACTCCGCGAGACATCTGTGCGATCAGCGGACCGTGTTCGCTGGCCTGAATGGCGATCAGCGCGGCATCGAGGCCTAATTCGTTCAGCGCGGCCGTCAACGTTTTCTGAAGGGTGCTTTGCTTCGCGGCGATAGCGGGCTCAACAGAAGGTCCCATACTTATATTCCTCTCAGAGGGCGGCATTCTAACAAGCTGACGGAATCTGATCAATCAATTGATGATGCGGGGCGGTTTTCGTCGTTCAGGCGAGACCATTTCCCACCGGCCTTCCCCGGAGACTCCGAGGTTGAGAATGGTGCTGACCACACTGATCACGACGGCGCCCCAAAAGGCGGGCCAGAATCCATTGACGACAAAGCCTTGGACAAGCGCGGCCACGAGTTTGAGCAAGAGGGCATTGATCACGACCATGAAGAGTCCGAGCGTGACGAGGATGAAGGGCAGGGAGAGCAGATAGAGTATTGGCCGAAGAATGGCGTTGAGGATGGCCAATAGAATGGCAGCGGCGAGGGCCGCGCCGAGCCCATCCACCTCAATGCCGGGAATGATGTGGCCGGCCACGAGTACTGCGATCGCCGTGATCGCGAAACGGATGAGAAGCCCGCGCATAGATCCTTGCTCCTGCGGTATCAGCTGCACTCGCTCTTCACTTGCGAGCGAGTTGTGGAATCAGTATACCGTTTCAAAAGTGTGGAAGGCGAATCAGAGTTCAGGATCGCATGGTCCATCGAGGGATGGCCGGCAGGAAATTTGTTCAAAAGACGAAGCAGAGCAAATGCTGTGATCGGAACATAGATAAAGAGCCCGGTGAGTGCCAGCAGTGATTCTCCGATCCAAAAGTCACAGCGAGATTGACCATCAGGACCCCATAGTAGAGGCCGCAGCCCAGCAATATCGTGTTTGTGACCGAGGCGTCGGAAGGAACGGCATCAGGCCACGGTGATAGCGTGCGATCGGCGACACAATAACCCGAGAGCGCCAGGAGTTCAACGACCGCCCATCCGGCAAAATTTTTGAGGGGGACCCCGAAGTAGAGGCCGGGATAGGTATAGCCGTAGATCTGTCCGAGGCACCATCTGCGTCATGCTGGATTGGGAGCACGAACAACAGGGCCATGCAATAGCTCGCATAGAGCAGGAATGTAAACGAGAGGGAGTCCATGAAGGGGACGTTGAAGAGATACAGTTCTTGTCCGACCGTCGAGCCGTATAGTCGTAGGAGCCGAAAGGAATTCCGATACGCGTGGACGAGAATTCACAGAGAAACGCCGTGATCCAGCTGATCGTGAAAAATGGTCCGGCGCCATCCCAGCAGCAATCGGCAGAAAAGAGAAATGCGGCCAGGAAGATAAAGACGTATGGTCGAAGCAGGATCGTGTTGAGGAGGAGCGTGAGAATGTTCATCAACACGGCAATCGCCGTGACGAGGTCCGCCACGCAGAAAAGCGGACACTCGATACTCCAGTTTCCATGCGCGTCGCCTCACGCATAATTATGATCGCGGAACCATTTCACCGCTTTTCCCAAGGCGACTTCCGCCGGTGTTTGCGGCAGCCCTAATTCTCGCACGGCCTTGCGGCAGTCATAGTGCATATGGTACTTCGCCATCCGTACGCCTTCCAATGGAATGCGGGGTGGCCGCCGGCTGATGTAGTCGGCGAACCATCGATTCGCGTGAGCCAAGGGCAAGATCGCTTGCCACGGCAATTTCAGGCGAGGCGCCGGGATACCGGTCAACCCGCTCAGCATCTGGAAAATCTCGCGAAGCGTCAGGTTCTGATGTCCCAAAATATAGCGCTCGCCGATTCGTCCGCGCTCCATCGCGCGAAGGTGGCCGATCGCCACGTCGTCGACGTCGATCAGGTTCATTCCCGTTTCAATATAGGCCCACATGCGGCCCTTCATAAAGTCCACAATCATCTGGCCGGTCGGTGTCGGTTTGACATCGCCTGCGCCCACCGGTGCACTGGGATTCACGATGATGACCGGCAGTTCCTCCTGCGCAAAGGTGAGCACCTCCTGTTCGGCCAGATATTTAGATCGCTTGTAATGCCCGGCCATCTGCGAGAGCGTGACCGGCGTCTTTTCTGTTCCCACCCCCCCATTCGGTGGAAGGCCGATCGCGCCGATCGTGCTCGTATAGACGATCCGCTCCGTCCCGACTTCGCGCGCGGCTTCCATCAGAAGCCGCGTGCCGGTCACATTGATATCATAAAAAATATCCGGGCTTTTGGCCCAGAGCGCATAGTGCGCCGCCACATGATAGAGCTGCTGACAGTCCCTCAATGCCTGCCGGAGCGAGGCACGATCTCTCAAATCGCCGTACACCTGTTCGACATGTAATTCGCGAAGGTTTCGCACATCGCTATTGGGCCTGACGAGGACGCGGACCTCCGTCCCTTCCGCGATCAATGCGCGCGCAACGGCCGCTCCGATAAAACCCGTTGCGCCTGTGACCAACGCTTTCATATCGTATGGGGCGAGCTACTGAAGTGCAGACGAGTCGTTGTTGTACGCGATATCATGGCATCTCGGTCCGCGTCTGCCAAGCTCGTAACGGGTCAGTTCTGACGCGCCGTGATATAAGTGGCTAACTCGCGAAGTGGATCGGCGTTGGCATCGAACCCGGCCAGTCGTCCAATGGCTCGCTCGACACATTGGTCGGCGAGACGACGAGCTCCCTCAACTCCATAGAACGTGGGGTAGGTCTTTTTCCCTCGTTGCGCATCGGTCATCGCGTTTTTGCCCAACTGTTCGCGCGTGCCGGTCACGTTCAGGACGTCGTCGGCGATTTGAAAGGCCAGGCCGATATCTTCGGCATAGCCGGTCAGATGCTGCAATTGGTCGGCATCGGCGGATGAGGTCAACGCCCCCATCCGTACTGCGGCGCGAATCAGCTTGCCGGTCTTGTGCACATGGATGGTTTGCAAGGCATCAAGATCGATGTCCTTTCGCTCCGCCTGAATATCCAATACCTGTCCACCCACCATGCCGAGGTGGCCAGACCCCACAGCCAGCTCATAGATGATGTGGACCTGTTGCGCCGGATGCAATCCCTGCAGAAGGTCGGCTCGGCTGCAGAGTTCGAAGGCGAGCGTCAGAAGGGCATCGCCGGAGAGAATCGCCATCGCTTCGCCATAGACTTTATGATTTGTCAATTTGCCACGGCGGTAATCGTCGTTGTCCATGGCCGGGAGGTCGTCGTGAATGAGGGAGTAGGTGTGGATCAATTCCAGTGACGAGGCGACGGCGAGCGCGGCTTTCGGAGGTTCACCGAACGCCTCGGCAGCGGCGAGGGCTAAGATCGGCCTGATCCGTTTGCCTCCCGCAAACACGCTATACCGCATCGCTTCATGAAGGGTGGTCGGTTCTAGGTTCTCAGCCGGTATCACCTGATTCAGAAAGTGGTCGACCTCGCGGCGTTTGTCTTCGAGATATCGGCTGATCTCCACGGTGGGCGCAATCCTTCGCTCTCACAGAGTGGTAACGGGGCGAGAGAGTAACAAAGGATTTGACGACGTGTCAAACGAGGGGCTGTGGCTACAACTCTTTGTCGGGCGAGCTGTCTTGTTATTTATCGGGGGGCTTCAGTATACTCGCTTCATGAGCATTCGAAAGGCCGGTGGCGATTGGGAGCCGATGCTGTTGGGTATCGAGCCACGCTTTTGTAAGGTCTGCAAAAAGGGATTGTACCGGAACGTCACCCTCTTTCGCGGCGGCTGGTCGCGCTGCACAGTATGCGATGAATTTATCCACTATAGCTGCTTGGCGCGGGGGGCCGTCTCGTTTCTGAAAAAGCGGCCGCGTGTGTGCAAGTCTTGTCAGGCCCTCGATGTCCCGGTTGTCGTTCCACCTATTGAACCGGTCGTAGCTCAATGACGTCCGATCTCCCATCAGATGGATCTGTCGCCAAGGCCGTAGTGTGGCAGGCGAGGTTCGCAGATGCGATTCGGATAATCGTCGCGCCGAGCCTGCTTTTCTTCAGCGGGTTTTTCACCATGGACTTTGTATTGAGCGGGGCGTATTCATGGCCGCGCACCAGCCGTGTCCTGGCGTTGACCTTGACGCTGGCTGTCCTGATCTATGAATTCATTTACAAGGAACAACAGGTTCGCCATCCGGACTATTCGCGTGAGACGCGCATGAAGATGTTGCTCTATTCTTGCCTGATTCCGTACGTTGCGGGAGCCGTTGCGTTGATCGCACTGGCCCGTCTGACTCTTTAGCCGCGTTGCGAACACGCGGATGTCTCCTATTTATTCCAGCGGCGCATTCCTTCAGCAGTGCTTCTCCGTGCATCCCCTCTGTTTGAGCATCAAAAAGCTTGTTCCCCCCGCACACCTGATCCTTTCCTGCAGTTCCTGCCGAATGTCGCATCGAGTCACAGTCCGAGCCCTGACGACTCACTTGCCCGGACAAGACCAGCCGATGGATCAGCATGGATCTCCAGCGCTCGACCATCTGGCTGCGTGCATCGACGCGCATCAAGCGGCGTTGGGGATCAACGTTATCGATGTGGTGCGGGACGCAGCCGGGCTCCGTTGCGCGGAGTGCCGCCGCGTGTTTAGCGTGGACGTGTCCATGTTTGAGACTCATCAACGGTGATTGATTTACTCTAGGCAAGTCCATTGCTGAGTCTAGGACACGAGATCTATGTCATCCGGCGAATTTACAGAGGAGAAACGGCGGCATATCCGATTCCCTGTTCAATTTCGTAGTACGTTTTCATCCGTAAATGTCGTAGGAGGAGAAGGGGAAGGGACCCTCGGGGACCTCTCCGTGCGTGGATGCCGGGTGGAAAGCCGCGCCGTCGTCAAGACGGGCACAGCGCTTCAATTGAAATTGTACCTCCCCGACGAAACGGCTGACCTCGCCACGGTTGCGGCGGTTCGATGGGTGCGTGGAACCGCGTTCGGAGTCGAGTTTGTCGATATGACCGATGAGGACTGGAAGCGACTGAGCTGGTTTATCAAGAGGCTGGAAGCGCCAGAATCCGCATAACGTTCCACCGACAGCACACCCTGCCCTCATAGAGGATCTCGTGTCATTCACGCCGGACGAAGTCAGGCTCATGGCCGATGAGCAGTTTTTCATGCAGAAAGCGCGCATCATGAACAAAGTGCGAGCGCTTCTGGATGAGTTACATGGGGCGCTTGCCGACGAGATCGCCGGAGCGGAATTCGTGGCCCCGTCTTCGTTCGATATCAGAAAATTCCAGTTCGTCAAAGGCGAACACTTGGAACACTATCCGTATCAATATTTGGACTTCCCGAAACATTTCGACGGAGCAGACAAATTCACGGTTCGATCACTCTTCTGGTGGGGCCATCATTTCGTCTTTGCGTTCATTGTCGAAGGTGGACGTCTGTCTCAATGCAAACAGAATCTGATGAATCGATATCATCAAGTGGCGGGAAAGGACCTCCACCTCTCGCTCAGCGCGACGCCCTGGGAATGGAAACAGGGGGAAGGTTATACCCTGCCGTTGACCCACGATCGCAAATCCGAGATCGCGGCGGTGTTGTCGGGCCGCCGGTTTTTTAAGATCGCACGGTACGTTCGTCACGACGATCCACTTGTGGCCGAGGGGCATGTCGTTCAGGCCGGTCGAGAAGCGGTCCGGTCCATGTTGCCGATCATGACCGTATAAGCCGCCCTCCAAGATCACGCGATCGTTCGGACTCGCCACACTCTATGGAAATTGGAATCGGCCTGTATTGCGTCCTGGCTCTCGCGGTGGCCGTGTTGGCGTCGCGAGAATTCGGTCGCTCCGCCTTCGGCTGGTTTCTCTTATCTATCGTTTTGACTCCACTCGCGGGTCTGCTGCTGTTTATACTGCCGCCGAGACGGCGGCCGTGCCCTTTCTGTGCCGAGTCTATCCAACCTTCAGCAGTCGTCTGTCGTTTCTGCGGACGCGACGTACCGCCTTCCTCCGGTTCAGCGAGTCTCCCCACAACAACCAAAGCGGCCTTGCTTATTCTGGTCGTGGCTGTGCTGTTGGCGGCGCTTTCCCAATGCCACTATCGCGTGAATTGGTGGTCGACGGACAAGCCGTCGGTGGACGTGTAGACGCTCTAGCATTTTTATTCTCGACGACTTAGACTTCTCACCGATACGCCGTCATCCAGTAAGAGTTTGCACAAGGAGGTTGTCTTGGTTCAATCGAGGTGGTGGCTGAGTGTGTGGATGCTGATCGTTTTGCAGGGATGCGCGGGAAAAGGAGAGACCGTCATGTTATATCCCGGCGCGCTTCCGCTCAGTCGTGCGGACATTGCGCTCTCACAAGAGAAACTGACCGTAGTGATTGTGCCCTTCGAAGATCACAGGTTAGCCAAGGGTTCCATCGGGCGAAGAACCCACGCGAGGGGAGGCTACACCAGCTATACGGTGTGGAACGATAGACCGGGACAGGTCGTGGCGGAATTCATGGCGGACTATTTGAAACAAAAAGGATGGCAAGTTACCGTGGCGCAGACGGCCGAGACGGCACGCCATCAGTCGGCCGCCGAGGCGGTGATTTCCGGCCAGGTCGAGGAGTTTTCGGTTCAGGCCGTCAGTAAGTCCCTTTTGACCGATATTTCGACCAGGATGCAAGTGGCTCTTCAGGCCCGCAATCAAAAAGATGGAAGCCTGGCACGAATGACCTTGCACGGATCGAGGGCTAAGACGGTCGTGGTTTTCAATGATCGGGACGTACAGGACGCTATTGATATCATGCTCAAGGAAAGCATGGACCGTCTGATGGAGGACGCGAAAGTCGAACAGGGTTTGTTGCAAGTCAGGTAAGCCGTGGATAGCGACCGGTGATCTGTCAGCCAGGGTGCGAACAATAGCGCGGTCTCAGGTAATAGATCACTGCAGCCCGTCTCTATTCGCCAGTGCCGGGACCGCCGAGGAACAAGCAGAAAACCATGCGAGAACGTCGGTGGGAATCACAAGGGAAGCTGGATTTTAACCAGGTGCTGTCGGTGGGTGAACGATTGGCCGGCTTGGGTCTCAAGCCGGCGAACCCGGCGAAGGACGTCATCACCTATATCGAAGAATGGGTCGTGGAGACCCCCGATGACCTCGATCGATTGGACCCATGGTCGACCGAAGACGTTACATTGGTGCAGGTGCGCGATCACTGGCAAGGGGACTTTTTCCTTCTGGCCGGAGCCTTCCACATGGTGTACTTGCGGCATGAGGCGCTGGGAACCTATTGCTCGATCAGCCATCCATGGAATATTTCTCTGCCGTTGCGCACCTTGTTTCCACGCGCGATGTTTTGGCTTGGCTTTCGCCATGCGCATACCTTCATTCGCGTGCGTCTGCATACGGCCGACGTCATCACCCCGGGAGAAACGCGTGCCGATGTGGAACGTCCTCTCTGGCTGGAAGAGCGGAAAGCGGCGTTTCAAGAAGCCATTGTGCTCCTTGGGCTGCCGCTGAAGGCGGACATTCTCAACGGACAGATCGTCATCGCATCCGAAGATGCGAGAGCTCCACTGTTCTGTTCGTGGCCCGATGCCTTCGGTCCCTGTCAGTTCGAATTCAACTCCTCAGACGCGTTTGAATTCCTTGTGCCGGCAAGTCGATTGGCGGTGACCGATAATCGGCCGGCGACCGTGCGCGCCTATCTGACCGGTTTTTCTGAAGAGGCTCTATCCGAATTTCAAGCCATCGACGGAGGAGCGCGCTCTATGTATCGCTGTTCCGCGCATAGCCCTCTTGATGAGATCCCGGAAATACTCGGCGCCATTGCGCCGAGCGGGAGACTATATGCGACCTTGTGCGAGTTTCAAACGCAAACGCTGTTAGCGGAGGGAGACGATGCGTCGGCGATCATCGGCTTGGTGGGGCTGGACGGCGCCTTTCAACTCGAGGCCAGACTGAATAAGGCGCCGCTGCCTGAAGAGGACATGCGTCCCTGGCTCGAGGAACTCCTGGGCCTCCCGATGACGTATGCGCCGCTTCCTCCGTTTCCTTAGCTATACTTGTCTTATGGCGTCTGTCCGTCGCATGGAAACATCCCGTACCGATTTGTGACTTCGTTCTCCACGAAATTGCGGGGAGCGCTGGCTAAGCCCTTTCTTCCCATCGTCTTCTTTTTTGCCGGCGTCACCTACGATACGGTCACCCTGACTCGAATCGACCGCCTTATCGATAATCTAATTCTCCTTCTGTATCTCTGCCTGTTGGGCGTACTGATCGTGCTGAAGGGGCGAGCCGATCTTGGAAAGGCGGCCGTGCCCGGTTCTTCCACTGCCCCGCACGTCCTCAATCGGGCGGAACCCTACTACCCCATGGCGATTCAGTTTTTGCTGGGCGGTCTCTTCAGCGCGTACACCATCTTTTATTCTCAAAGCGCATCGTTGACGACGACGGCTTTGTTCTTTGCACTGCTCGTCATCCTCTTGGTTGGGAACGAATTTTTACATAACCGACTCTCGAACCTGACACTGCTGATCAGCCTATATGCCCTTGTGGCCTTTTGCTTTTTCACATTCTTCCTGCCGGTGCTGACGGGATTTATGAGCAGAATCATGATTGTGCTCGGCGCGGCCTTGAGTCTGTTGCTGGCCCTACGCATCGTGGAACTGGTTTATCAGGGGATCCCGGGCCGATCGCGGAAGGACGCGATCAAGACCGGCTGGCCGGCGGTGGTGGTCGTCGCCATTCTGGTGGCGTTCTACTTTTTAAACTGGATTCCCCCGGTGCCGCTCTCGCTCAAAGCTGGAGGGGTCTATCATCAGGTGGAGAAGATTGATCACGCCTACCGTGTTACCTTTGAGAAGGGAGCGTGGTATCAGTTCCTCAGGCGGTCCGACGATCTGTTCCACGGCGAAGGGCCGGTCTATTGTTTCACCGCCGTCTTTGCGCCGGTCGATCTGAATATCACGATCTATCACCGATGGCAGTATCGCGGTATCTCATCGGGAACACGCTCGACCCGATCGGCATTCTCAACGACCGATCGAATTCCGATCCGTATCTCCGGCGGGCGGGAAGGCGGATACCGGGGCTATACCATCAAGCAACGAGTGCCGCCGGGCGAATGGCGAGTCGACGTTGAAACAGAAGACGGACGGGTGATCGGGAGAATCGGGTTTCGGGTAGCGACAGAAGCCGGAGGAGCGTTAGATTTTCACACGGTCACGTATTGATGCGGAATTTGAGGAAGGGAGGGCCTCTGAGGCTCGGCTACCAGCGTCTGGTAGCCGAGCCGCTATGGCTACTTCGCGTTGACCAGCACAACCGATTGTGATGTGCCGCCTTCGGTCAACACGTTGACGGACGCGATTCCCGCTTTCAATGACGGGACGGTCGCTTCCAGGGTGGTGTCATTGACATAACTGAACGTGGTGCTGGAAGAACCGAACGAGACATTATGAAAACATTCTCGCGTCCCAAAGTGATTACCTTTGATCGTGACCTTATCACCAGGCTTCACGGTGTCGGGCGTCACTTTCATGATCTTCGGATGGCTTGAGGGATCGCAGACCGGCGCCTTGGCTACATGCGACGGTGGAGCGGTCGAGGAGCCGGCGTAGACCGCCGGAGCGCACAACAAAAGTCCCATGAGTCCGGTCGCCGCGCCGAGTCGCATGGCGTTTGTTATCGTCCTACTGTCTCGCATAATGACCCTCCTTTGAAAGTCGATCAGTACGACCGACTCATCAAGTATAGAAGAGTTTCCAGATTCTGAACCGTTGAGGATTTACGTATAAAAACTTGAGGTTGGCGAAGTGTACGAATTTGAATGGCCGCCGCAAATTGGCGGACTTGCGGGACATAACAGATGGGTCTGCTGAAAATAGACGACGATCGTTGTCAGCGGCCGTGCGTTATCGGCCGGCCGATGGACCATGCTTTGATGTGTGCTGGAAGATGCACTGCGGGCAGGTGTAGTGAATAAATCGTTCGCCGGCCACGAGCCGCTTCTGCATGAGAATTTTGCACCAAGTGCAGAAACGATCAGGAATATCCGATAGAGATGTTGCGGTTGGAATGGGCTGATGGAGAGGCGCGTCAGACATGGATAGATTCTCGCCGACCGGTCCTCGTCAAGTCAATCGCTGCGTCCGCGTACAGGTCCGAAAAAGTTTCTGGACAGCGGACCATGAGTACTCTATAGTGCGGCCCCAATTGTTGGCCTACACCACTTAACCGGAGGTGATTTCGCATGAGCGCACCCCTGAGCGCAGAGAGTGTGATCTTTCCAACGATGGCCCCAACACCGTCCTCGACCGATATGGGTGAAGACCTGGTCGGGGAGGGGAAAGCGTGGGGCCTGTCCACCTCGGTCGACCTGCAAGATTGCCATCCCGACTCAATTCGAGATCCCAAGCATATTCAGGCGTATGTCGTCGCCCTGTGCGAGTTGATCGGCATGAAACGATATGGCGACTGTCAGATCGTACATTTCGGTGACGGACGGGTGGCAGGCTATTCAATGGTCCAGCTCATCGAGACGTCGCTCATCAGCGGCCATTTCGCCAATGACACGAATCGGGCCTATCTCGATATTTTCAGTTGCAAGGGCTATGATCCGAAAATTGTCGAGGCCTTTTCCAAGCAATTCTTTGGGGCGCGGACCAGTACGAGTTCGATGACGTTTCGCTACTAAACCGCACCCACTCTTTATGAAACCGACTTCTGTCCCAGAGTTTTTCCGCTGCCTCCCTCAGAAATTCGATGCGGAGGCGGCGGAAGGTCTCGCGGCGGTCTATCAGTTCGATCTGAGCGGACCGCAAGGCGGGCAATATCAAATGACGATCGAGGATGGGATATGTGCCGTGAATGAAGGGACCCATCCCAATCCAAACGTGGTCTTTTCGATGTCCGGCGAAGACTGCCTGGGAGTCTTGAGCGGACGATTGGACGGCGCATCGGTCTTCATGTCGGGCCGCATCCGCGTCGCCGGCGATTTAGGACTGGCGCTTCAGTTGAAGTCTCTCTTCCCCACCGTACACTGACCGCAAATCCGAGTCTCCCTCGAATCGTCCTGTCCTCACCTTCACTGTCAGTGGGCCGGGTATTCGGTCGGCTGTGCCGGCGGCGCAGCGATCAGTTCTGTCTCAGTTGTGGCCGGTTCTTCGGGCGAGCGTCTTCGCGGAAAGCGTTCTTCCAACATCAGATAGAGTGTTGGAATGAGAAACAGGGTGAGCATTGTTGAGATGCTCAACCCGCCGATCACGGCGCGAGCCAAAGGCGCATTCGTCTCACCGCCGGTTCCCAACCCGATGGCCATCGGCAGCAGCCCGAAGACGGTCGCGAGAGACGTCATTAAAATAGGGCGCAGCCGTGTACGCGCGCCGAGCAACACCGCCTCGTGCAAACCCAAGCCGCGTCGACGGAGGACATTCATATAGTCCACGAGCAGCACTCCGTTGGAGACGACGATGCCCAACATCATAATCACGCCCATAAATGACGTCGTCGAGAGCGTCGTGTTCGTGAGAAACAGCGTCAGGATGACGCCCGGCAATCCGAGCGGGACGGCAAACATGATGATGAATGGATCGATCAGCGACTTAAATTGCGCCGCCATGACCATGTAAACCAACATAATGGCCAGTAGGATGGCGAGTAAAAGACCTTCGAAGGTTTCGCGTTGTTGCTGAATTTGTCCCGAGAGGCGAATGGTGAAGCCCTGCGGCAATTGCATGTCCGCGAACTTGCTTTCCAACTCGTCGGCAATGGCGCCGAGGTCACGCCCGACCGGATTGGCCGTAATGTGAATCACGCGCTGGAAATACTTCCGATCGATTTTGACGGGGCCGGAGTTCAGTCGCACCGAGGCGATATTTTTCAGAAGCACCGGTTCGCTGTTTTTCGTCGTGAGCAGAAGATTGTCGAGGTCCGTCAGATCTTTTCGATACTTCTCGTCAAGCCACGCGCTGATGAAATACTCGTTCCCGTTGGTCGGATCGGTGAAGATAATCGGGTCTGTCTGTCCATTGCCGTTGAGCGAGTAGAGGACGGCATTGGCGACATTCGTCTCGCTGATACCTAGTAAAGCGGCCTTTTCGCGATCGACATTGATATCCAGCTCCGGATAATTTTCTTCCCGGCTGACTTCAATATCGGCCAGTCCTGCCGTTTGATGCATCAATCCTTCAACCTGCCGAATGACGCCTCTGGCCTTTTCAAGATCGTATCCATAGATCTCGACGTCGATCGACTTTTGGGAGCCGAAACTGGTGACCCGCTTCACGATGCCGCCCGGGTCGAAGAACATCGCGACACCTGGAAACAGCGTGAGGATTTTCGGGCGCACGTCGTTCATGATCTGTACCTGATTGCGCCGCCGCCGATCGGGCGGCACTAGATACACTTGGACCAGCGACGTGTGCGGGCCGGTGTTGGGATTAAAAAGCGACGACCGTCCTTGCTGCAGGACGCCGGTGCTGGAGACGATCGTGTCGATTTCTTGCGGAGAAATATTCTCCCGGAGCACACGCTCGATTTCCGCCACTTGCTGCTCCGTTTTTTCGATGCGCTGCCCCACCGGTGCGCGCACGACAATGCGGAATTGGCTTTCATCGGTCACGGGAATGAATTCCGTGCCGATGAGAGGAACCAGCAACAAGGATGCGACAAAGAATAAGAGGATGGATCCGATGAGAATCTTTCGGTGCGCCAACGCCCACGACAGCATCTCCTGATAACGTCTATCCATCCGCTCGTATAGGAGGCGCGTCCGGTCCATCAAGCGGCTCACACTTCCCGGCATCGATCGCTGGACTTCATGTTCCGGTTTGAGAAACTTGAAGCACAGGGCGGGTGTCACGGTACGGGAGACGAAGAAGGACGTGAAGAGCGCAATTGCGATCGTGAGCGTGAGCGGGATAAACAGCAGCTTTGCGATGCCGACGACGAACAGGATCGGTAAGAAGACGACGACGGTCGTCACGGTCGACGCGAAGATCGGCATGGCCACTTCTCGCGCCGCTTCTACAATGGCCTGCCAGCGAGACTGTCCCGTGTTGAGATGGCGCTGAATATTTTCCAGCTCCACGATCGAATCATCCACTAAGCGGCCGACGCCGAGGGCCAATCCGCCCAGGGTGAATACATTGAGTGTCTGGCCGGTGAAGTAGAGCATGATGAACGTGACGAGGATGGATAATGGAATGGCGACGGAGATGATCAATGTGCTGGTCAGGTTACGCAAAAAGATGAGGATGATCGCGGCGGCCAAAAGCGACCCGTGGAGCGCCTGTTCCATCAGATTTTGGATCGATTGGCGGATATAGGTCGATTGATCGAACGAGACGCCAAGCTTCACCCCGGGAGGAATGCCGATCATATTCGGCAACGCGGCTCTCAGGGCATCGACGACCTGCACTGTATTGGCAGCCGGCTGTTTATTGACCCGTAAATAGACGGAACGCTGGCCGTCGGTGCGGACGATATTCGTTTGAATGTCGGATGAATCGGCGACGATGCCTACGTCCTTGACGCGCACCGGATTACCCTGCGGGTTGACCTTCACCACGACATCGTTGATCGGTTCCACCGTCTTGAACTGGTTGTTCGTGAAGACGTTGTAATCGAGATTGCCGGCTTTCAGATCTCCCGACGGCAAAATGAGGTTGGATGCCTTCACGGCATTGACGACATCCAGAATCGACAAGCCCCGGGCATTGAGCAGTCCGGGGTCGAGATTAATATTGATCTGACGGATCTTGCCGCCTTCCACCGTGGCGGCGGCCACGTTCGGCAGTTGTTCGATTTGCGGGGCGATGGTGTTGAACGCCAGGTCATACAGCGCGCGCTCATCCAGATTTCCGCCCGCGACGGTCACGATGGCGACGGGAATGTTGGATACGTCGAACTTGACGATGAAGGGTTGCAAAATGCCGGGTGGCAAGCTGTTGAGAATCTGGGTGACCCGCTGCATCACCTCCATTTGGCCGACGTTGATGTCGGCGCCCCAATTGAACCAAATCTGTACCGCGCCGATGCCGAGTTTGGAAAACGACTCGACGTGCTCCACATTGGAGGCGGAGCTGACGGCCTTCTCAATCGGATAGACGACGCTTTGTTCGATATCCAGGGGCGGGGCGCCTTTATAGACCACGCCGACGAATGCGACCGGCACTTGAATGTTGGGGAAGAGATCGACCGGAAGGCGCTGCAGCGAGGTCCAGCCCAACACGACCATTGCCAGCGACAACATAAGGATGCCGATTCGATTTCTGAGCGCCAGGAGGGTGAGCCACATACTATCCCTTGGCGGGGGTTTGAGCGGGAGCCGGAATCGGCTTCATATCGGCTGGAATCGAAGGCACGGAATCGAGGCGGCGCGCTTCGACCGGGGTACCGGTGCTGACAAGATCCTTGCCGGACACGATGATCTGTTCATCACCCACCAGGCCTTTGACGATTTCAATACGACTGCCGACCCGGTCTCCGATTACGACCGGGACTTGCAGCGCCTGCCCGTCTTTCACGACGTAGACATATTGAAGCTCGTCCAGCCGGGTCAGGGCGTCCGACGGAATTTGAATTGCGTGGCGATGTGTTCCCACGAGTACTTCGACACGCGCAAACATTCCGCCCTTGAGGTGGTGGTCTTTATTCGGCAGATCCACTTCGACAGTCATCGTGCGGGTTTGTCGATTCAGCGCGTGCACCACACGGGTGACGGTTCCTTCAAACGCGCGTTCAGGATACGCTTCCGCGCGCACCTCGGCCTTTTGCCCGATCTGAATCAGCGGCACGTCCTTTTCCACGACTTCGATCAGCGTGCGGACGGTATCGACTTCGTGCAGATTGAGAATGCCGCGCGACATGGTCGAGTTGCTGCCCGTGGAGCCGCTGACAAAGGCCCCGGCGTCGAGATTGCGCTCGGCAATGTAACCGGCGAACGGCGCGCGTATGTAAGAATAAGACAAGTTCGTCTCGGCCTGCTGGAGCGCGACTTCCACCTGCTTGACTTGAGCGCGCAACGATTCGAGCTGCGCCGCCGCCATGTCCTGGCCGATTTGCGCATTGTCCAAATCCTGTTGTGAGACGAATTGATTCTTGATCAGCGCCTGCATGCGATCGAGCTGCAGCTTTGCATTTCGGACGTTGGCGTCCTGGCGAAGTACATCGGCCCGCGCAGCGACCAGATTGGCCTTCGCGCGGTTCACGGCATGGACGTAATCGGTGTGATCGACCTCGACTAATAATTGGTTCGCTTTGACGAGATCGCCCTTATCGACATAGAGCTTGGCAATATAGCCATCGACCCGCGAGAAAATATTCACTTGCTGAAATGGCTGAATGTCGGCGGTGTACGACAATCGGATGTCCAGGTCCTGCCGGATGGGAAGGGCCGTGCCGACCGTAATCTGCCGGACCTTGCGGGCATCCGGTTTCGCCCCGCTGCTGCTCAAGCGAAAGACGACAAGTCCGCCGATCACGACGATGAGAATCAGCGCGACGCTCAAGATGGCATGTTGCCGAAGACGATTCATGCCCTCGCTCGCTTTCTCGCAGGTCGGGGCGCCATATTCACAAGGCCGTCGAGGAAAAGTTGGACATAGGTGAGCACCGATTCTTCGGGAGCGCAATGCGTCGGTATTCGGAAAATCTCGTGCAGGAGTCGATGATGCACGACCATCCCCATGAAGCCGCGCGCAGCCAACAGGGGATCGACTCGCTTGAATGCCCCTTCGTCGATGCGCTGGGCGATATACCCGGACAGATACTCGAAAAACATGCGGTGCTGGTTTTGAAAAAACATCTCCGAGAGTTCATGCCCTTCGAGCGCGCTGAAGAGAAGCAAGCGCATCAAGCTGGGGTCGCTGCCACGATGGATGCGATAGCTCGCGATTAACGTGAAGACCCGCACATCGTCGCGTTTGTTCGCGGCATCTTCGACGACTTCGAGTAACTGAGAGATCGGCGCCTTCTCCGCGAGAATGGCTGCATAGAGCGCCTGCTTTGTCGGGAAATATTTGAAGAGGAGGGCTTCGCTGATCGCGGCGGTTTTAGCGATTTCTCGTGTCGTGGTTCCCTTGAATCCCTTGTCGGCAAAGAGCGAGGCGGCTGCGGAAATAATGCTGGCCTGCCGTTCAGTTCGGGAAAATCGCACAGTCTCACGCGGACGCGCTGGCCTCATGGTGTCTTTAATTAAAGAGAGTGAGTGAGTAGTTACTTACAAACTGTACCATAAAGACGCTGTCCTGAAATAGGGTATAGTCGGTCGACTGGAGAGCAGATCAGCGGCAGAATTGGACAGTGAAGGAACGGGCGTCTGTGACGACAGGTCCGCTCAGAAGCGCCCTTCATTCACAATGGACGGTGAAGAACGGAGGATGTGTGTCGTTTCAAGAACTCATAGGGTGGGCGGCTTCGGCCGTATTGGTCATGACGATCGTGACGCAGGTCTATCGACAATGGCAGCAGGGTACCAGCAAGGGCGTGTCAAAGTGGCTTTTTATCGGCCAAATGACCGCGTCCGCTGGATTTTTGGCCTATAGCTGGCTGATCCATGACATGGTTTTCCTCTTCACCAACGCATTGATGGTGATGAGTGCCGCAGTGGGCTTGGGCATTGTCTTCTGGCATCGTATGAGCCATGCGGATGAGCAAGAGCCGTCCTCATGAGTCATGGACCTGCGGTATCAAGAAGACATGTTCAAAAGACCATGTTCCGCCAAAATGCATCTTTCCGGAGCCTCGCTCCAGCGACCTAATTACTGTGCCTGCTTGTACTGAGTGCAACATGCGCAGATCTGGGCTAGACGAACAATTTAAAGTCTTCCTGGGGCTTTCCGTCGGATACCAGCTTGATGGAGATAGGAGCTATCGCGGTCCTGTACTCCGGACTTTGGCACACAATCGTAGATTGCGATCCGGAATCCTTGAGTCCATGCGTCGGGTCACCATTCACGATCCCTTAACACCATCTATTTCGCATCCCGCCTCCCATTTTGCTTAACAAAGCGGCTCACGACACGGTAATTGAGAAGACGGTTCGGAGGCTGTACTTTCACCACACTGGCAAAATCCTCAGCGACCGATATCCTCTAATTGTCCAATGGCTCAGAGTTCTTACTGACGAACTGTTCAAGGTAACCAATGATTGGAGCGCAGGGGCAGCGGACTATCCCGTATTTGTGTACAAATACGCGATCGATAGGGATGATCCTGAAATCATCTGTTGGATTCTTCAGTTCTTTCAAAAGACCTGGTCGATCGTCATTTCAAATCCCGACGGAGGAAGTCCAAACGAGTAGATGGAGTCAGGGATTGCTAAGCCCAGAGATAATTTAAAATTGAAGGTCAGACGCTTTACGCGCCAATAGGCAGAGGATGCTCTCGGATTTTCATAGGAGGAGCTTTGGACAAAGAGAAGGTATGAATTCTCACAGGAGAGTACTTGAGATACGCTAGTGACGAATTTTCGCCCAGGCCTGCTGATATTCTTCGAAGGAGTCGACCTCCATCCAGCCTTTGAACGTCGGCACGCAATTGACGGAATGGCCGGTATCGATCAATTCTTGAATCATATCGGTGAAGGACGCTTTGTTGAGGCTGCCGGCTTCGTGGAAACCTGTATTCTGAAACTTCTCTTGCGCCGCGCGATAGACCTGCTTGAAGGCTTCAATCCCTCGCTCGGAGAACATGGCTAAGCCGATAAATTCTCCATGCGCCTGCTCGTGAGGGATATGTTGGCCGATCTTGAGAATCCGATTCTGTTCATCGGGTGTGATGTAGCGGAAGAGATAGCTCTGGCCCGGGGGATCTTGTAATGAGACGAGATCGGGCTTGATGTGCGGCGCGGATTGTCCGTGTTGCTGCTGATCGTACCAGGCCAAATCCACTACCAGGCTGATATCGGCCGAACTCTTCAAAAGTTTTTCCAAGACGGCGGCTTCAAAAATGATGTCGCCGTAGAGGAAGAGGCATCGGCCCTTCATCTCATTTTCGGCACAGAAGAGTGAGAACAATTCACCCGTCTCTTCGTACCGATCGTTGTCGTAGTAACGGATATTGGGAAGCGTGATGGCTTCTTTTTTATAGCCGCGCACCAAGGCAATCTCTTTGATGTTGGACTCGTTGAGTGTCGCGACCTGGCGCTCGAGAATGGTCTTCCCCTTGATATCGAGCAGGCATTTCGGTTTGTCTTCTATCAGCGGAAGCAATTGTTTCTCGAATCCTGCCGCCGCGATGATGGCCGTGAGCTTTTCGCCGCCCACCGGAAGAAATCGCCGCTCGTCCTCTTCCATCTGGGGCACGCCGACAATCTCGTAGACTTCCTTGAGCTTCACGATACGGTCGTTGACCGATCCGGGCCGGGTGTCTTTTTTGATCACGTCCAGCGCATCGCGCATCGCGCGGATGCTGGCCCGCACCATCTGATTGGCGTAGATGACGATCTTGAACCCGCTGTCTTCCAATTCCGCGGCCGTCACGCCGTCGAAGATGGTCGGTACGACGACCAGCGGCACGCGGCCGGACCAGGCCTTGGCGACCGCTTTGAGTTCGTCGAAGGTCGGCGATTTGGAATGAATGAGCACCGCGTCGGCTCCCGCTTGAGCGTAGGCCTCCGCTCTCGTCAGGGCTTCCTCTTGGCCCCATCCAGCAATCAAGGCTTCCGTTCGCGCGATGACGACAAAGTCCGGCACGGTTTGGGCGGCCTTGGCGGCGCGGATTTTTCCGCAGTGTTCTTCGACGGGGATAAGTTCGCGGCGGACGCCAGCGTAAAAACTGCACCGTTTCGGATAGACATTGTCTTCGATGCAAATCGCGGCCACACCCGCGCGTTCCTGCTCGTTGACGGTCCGCATCACGTTGAGCGCGTTGCCGTAGCCCGTATCGACGTCGGCGATGATCGGAATGGTAATCGCTTCGGCCATGTTCCGTTCCACCTCGAGTTGTTCGCTCGACGTGATGAAGCTGGCGTCGGGAATGCATTTGAGCGAGGCCGAAATGGCAAATCCGCTCGCCCAGATGGCATCGAAGCCTGCCAATTGGATGAGCTTCGCGCTGAGCGCATCGTGGGCGCCGACCGTTTTAATAATGCCCGGGCGTTGGAGCAAGGCGCGGAGTGTCGTTGCGTTATGCATGGGGCGACATGATGCGAAACCGGGCCACGAATTGTCAATGGGAAATTAGCTGAGCGGGGCCCTCTGCTCAATAGGCATTGTCGGCAATATTGTCGTTGAATCGAGGGGAGAGGACGCGGCTGTCGAAAAAGACGTAGCCCCGATCACCTTGCGCTTCATAGGTCACGTTGATCTCCGTGTCGGTGCCCCGCCAATTATATTGTTGATTCAAGCCGCGCACCATTTGCCCGGGCGTTCGATCGAGTTGCCCGTATTGCGATTGGAGATAGGCCATCACCAGATCGTGCGTCTCTTTGCCGTGATACCGAACCGTGACGCGGGCGAATTTGCCGCCGACGGCCACGTAGCGAACGTAATCGACCGGCGCCTGCCCCAAACGCAGTGAGTCTTCCTTCCGGTCATAGCCGATGATCTCCCCGGCGTCATCGACAACGGTGAAACTGTCTCGCTGGGAAAGTGACGAGCCCCAGGGGATCCCCTCGTACCCGCCTGGGTCTTTATCGATCAGATTGCCTGCACGCAAAGGAGTGGGCTGCAAGTAGGCCATGAAGCAGGCCAGGCCGCCCAACAGACACAAGAGAAGGGTTCCAAGATTGAGTCGTGGAGTGGTAGGGGGGGCTGAACGCCGATCCATATCGAACAGTAACACGACAAAGAGAAGGGAGCAACCGAGAGCAGGTGACGAAGGTCGCGGTCGTAGGAGCGATGCTCCGCGGAAAGGCGTCGGGGACTTCTTGTGAATCCCCCCCTCGGTCGCTATAATGCGATCCGTTTTGCGACGGCTCTTGTTTGGCAACCCTTCATTCAAATCCAAGGATACCAAGATACGATGGTTGAGAGCGACGATTTCGTTCAAGCCTTGCAGGACATCGGGTTTGATTTTTTTACGGGCGTGCCCGACTCGATTTTAGGCAGCATCATTGCCACCTTGATGGAACGCCGTCTTTACACACCGGCGGTTCGCGAGGATGAGGCGGTCGGCATGGCCGCAGGGGCATTCATGGCCGGGAAGGTGCCGGCGGTGCTCATGCAAAATTCCGGACTCGGCACGTCCCTCAATGCCCTCATTTCGCTGAATGTCATCTATCAGCAACCTTGTCTCTTGCTTATCTCGTGGCGGGGGTTTCAAGGCAAGGATGCGCCTGAACATCTCGTCATGGGCGACAGTATGACGCAGATTCTTGATGCGGCCCGCATACCCCACCGTACCCTCTCGGAACAGAGTCTAATCGAAGATTTAAAATGGACCGCACAGACGTTTATGAAGCAACGCATTCCCGTGGCCTTGTTGCTCAAGAAGGGAATCGTCAAAGGAAATCATCCATGAGACCGGAAGAAGGAACGATTCAAAGCCGTGCTCGGGCCATGGCAGCCGTGTTGGAACTGCTGACGGATCAGCCCGTCATTATCTGCAACGGGTTTCCGTCGCGCGAAGCCTACAAAATCGCCGATCGTCCAACACATTTCTATATGATCGGATCGATGGGTGTGGCGCCCTCCATCGGTCTCGGCGTGGCGCTGGCCAAGCCCGACAAAAAAGTCGTCATCCTCGATGGCGACGGCAATGTCTTGATGGGCATGGGCACGCTGGCCACGGTCGCGGCCCTGCAGCCGAAGAACTTCATTCACGTCGTCTTCGACAATGAAGTATATGGCAGCACCGGCAATCAACCGACCATTTCACGACTCGTTCGGTTGGAGCAGATGGCCAAGGCCGCCGGTTATGCGAACGTGGAGCGCGTGATCGAGCGCGAAGACTTGGTATACGAATTTAAGGATATGCTGAAGAAAGACGGCCCAAGTTTTTTACTGGTGAAAGTGACCGAACAGGCGGAGGACGTCGATCGGGTCATGTTGGAGCCGCCGGAGATTACGCGACGGTTCATGAAAGCCATCGAATAGGAGGGTTGGTCGTCATAGGTATTCGTTGAATCGGGTAGGATCCCGCTTGGGAACGCGCTCAGTTCACGCGATGAATCTTGACGATTAACAGTTACGGACACGTATGATCCTACTGAATCCTGGACCGGTGAATGTGTCCGAGCGTGTACGGCAGGCCTTGTTGCGGCCGGACATCTGTCATCGGGAGTCTGAATTTTCGGATCTGCTGACCGGCATTCGGCAAAAGCTGCTGAAAGCATTTGTGCCGGGAGCCGAATCCGAGTATACGGCAATTGTGCTGACCGGGTCAGGCACGGCCGCGGTGGAAGCGGCCTTGTTGTCTTCCGTGCCGCAAGGCAAGCGCGCGCTGATTATTACCAACGGCATTTATGGCGATCGCATGTCGGCGATGTACGGAGTGCACCGGCTTGGCATTCCGGATATCAAAGTCGATTGGCTGACGAGGCCCAATCCGGAAACGGTACGCTTGGCCTTGCGGCAGCACCCCGAAGTGCATGTCGTCGGCATGGTTCATCATGAGACGACCACCGGCCTGCTCAATCCCATCAAAGAAATTGCGGAGGTGGTCGACAGTCAAAACCGCGCGTTCGTCGTTGATTCCGTCAGCGGTCTCGGCGGGGAGACCTTGGATGTCGCCGGTTCGAAAATCTACATGGTGGCCGGCACGGCGGGAAAATGCATACAAGGTTTTCCTGGGGTGTCGTTCGTGCTCGTCCGCAAGGGATTCATGGAGCGGTTAAAGGGCTATCCGAAACGGTCGTGGTATCTGCATCTGCCGCTCTATTACGAACAACAAGAAAAAGCGACCATTCCCTTCACGCCCGCCGTGCAAGTGTACTACGCTTTCGACGAGGCGCTGAATGAACTGCTGGAAGAAGGGGTGGCGAATCGCCTCACGCGATATAAAAAAGCCGCGACCAAGATTCGCCGCCGCATGACCCAGCTCGGCCTCAAAGCGGTGTTGCCGCCGGAGCATCAGTCCAACTCGATCACGTCCTACTATTTGCCGGCCGGCCTTTCCTATCAGGTCTTGCACGATCGCCTCAAAGAACAGGGCTATGTCATCTATGCGGGTCAAGGGCAGTTGGAGCCGACCATCTTCCGCATCGCCAATATGGGCGCCCTATCCGAGCAGCACCTCGACGGATTTCTCGCCGCGTTTCAAACGGTGCTGGAGGCCTCGACGGTCCATTCATGAAAGCCATTATTTTGGCCGCCGGTGTCGGGAAACGGCTATGGCCGGTCACGCAACATCGTCCAAAATGTTTGATCGAGATCGGCGGACGCTCCTTGTTGGTCCGCTATTTGGAAGCATTGGCCGGCGTCGGCATCCGTGAAGCCGTCATCGTCGTCGGCTATAAGCAGGACATGATCCGGACTGTGGCGGGAAGCGGTCTCAGCGGAGTATCGGTGCGTTATGTGGCCAGCGATCAGTTTCAACGAGGCAGCATTACGTCGCTCTGGCGCGCGCGCGACGAACTGACCGGCGACGTAGTGATTATGGATGCCGACGTGCTGTTCGATCGCCGTATCTTGAAACGGCTGATCGCCTCTTCGTTTCCCACCGCGCTGCTGCTGGACGATACGGTGAAACAACAGACCGAAGAGTGCATGGCCGTCGTGCGCGGCGGGCGTGTGATCGCCCTCTCCAAATCGATGCCGGACCGGTATGATCTGGCAGGGGAAGGCGTGGGCTTTCTCAAGGTCCGGCGTGCGGATTGTCCCGCGCTGCTGCGCTCATTGGAAATACCGATCGAGCGAGGACAGTTCGACATGGAGTATGAGGATGCCCTCGGGCAATTCTTCGAGGAGGTGCAGGTCGGATATGAGCCTATCGGCGGGTTGCCATGGACGGAAATCGATTTTCAAGAGGATGTGCTCCGCGCTGAACGTGAGATTCTCCCCAAGTTAGATTCATGACCACTCCTGCTCACCAGTTGCAGACTGTGGACCTCTCGCCCATACACGATCAATCCTGCGACACGGCGATTCTGCTGCCGTATTTACTCTCTGTATCGGATCTTCACACACACCCTATGGCGGACGATCCGATTGGTCCCATGACTCCTGTCGGAGGCGTGCCCTTGTTTCTTCGTTCGGTCCTCACCCTTCAGCGTGCGAAGATCACGAACATTGTCGTTCTCTGCGGAGAGAATAGCGATGCGCTCAAAGCCTTGGCGCAGGACGCTCGAGTACGTGCGACGATCCGGTGGATGCCCGTTCATACCTTCCCGCTCGACGACCCCCGGACATGGGATGCGTTGGGACGAGAAATACGAGGCCTGTGTGTAATCATCGCCGCGCGCGCGGTCTTTTCCAAAACATTGATTGAAGAGCTCAAACGGCACGCCGACCTTGGCCCTGGTCATATCATCGTTCCGATCGTTTCGGATGTTCGCCAAGAAACAGGAGTCGACATCATCGCGGTTCCGGCCGATCGTTTCCGTGCGGACAGCTGGCGATCGATATTCTCGTTATCAGGCAGCCTGCTCGAACGCATACGGCTACAGGCCGCGGCTGAAAAGCGAGTGAGAACCGTTTCCTTTCATGCACACTCCCCTTCCTGGTCTCAGACTGTTGGGACGACCGAGGAGATACGGCGAGCGGAGCGCCGGTTGGCGGCTGCTCCCAAGGCCTCGACGGATGGATTCGTAGACACCTACTTCAATCGCAAGGCAGCGGCGGGGTTGACCCGTCTCTTTCTGAAAGCCGGCTGGTCTCCCAATGCCGTCACGGCGCTATCGTTGATAATTGGGTTTGCGGCGGCCGGATGTTTCGCGCGGGGCACGTATTGGAGCGGCGTGGTCGGTGCGCTCTTATTTCAACTCTCCGCGGTCGTCGATTGCTGCGACGGTGATGTGGCTAGGTTGACGTTTCGTGAATCTCGCTTCGGCGAGCAACTGGACCTGATCGGGGATAATGCGGTGCATATGGCGATCTTCGGCGCGCTTGGATGGGCGGCCTATCTCAATGGCGGGGGAGCGCTCTCGCTGGGGCTGGCTCTCCTCGCCATGATCGGAAATGCCTGCTCTCTCTGGTTTGTCACCCGCGCCAAGACCGTCGCGGAAACGTCGGGCCTATCGCACCCCGTTCAAGCGGCTCGTCTGGATTTCATCGTGAAGAATGTCGCCAGTCGAGACTTTTCGCTTGTCGTGCTGATTTTGTCGCTTTTCAATCTGCTTGGAATATTTTTATGGTTCGCCGCCATCGGGTCCAATCTGTTTTGGATGACCACGGCGTGGCTCACCCGTTCTCCAGCGGTTCGTGCTTAAACTAATCCTGCTTGCCCTCGGTGTGCTGGCCTTGATCGGCCTGGTGTGGCACGTCGGTCCTACTCAGATTCTTGCGGCGGTTACCCATCTGGGCCCCGGCGCGATTCTTGTCATCTTACTTCCCTCGCTATTGATGTATGTGATCGAGGCGTATGGCTGGCGTTTGACGATGGGCGTCTATGCCGATCGTGTGCCGTTTGGGAGTCTTCTCGCGATTCGGACGGCGGGTGAAGTGGTCAATATGACGACGCCGACAGCGTATGTCGGAGGAGAGCCGTTGAAGGCGTATCTGCTCAAACGCCACGGAGTGCCGACTGTCGATGGGATGGCGTCGGCGATCACTGCGAAAACGACCATGACATTGGGAGAAGTCCTGTTTATTCTCCTCGGCATCGCCTTGTCGGCGGTGGCAATGGACGAAGGAAATGCCCCGCCCATGGCAGGGAGGGAAACGTCACATTCCCTGGTGCCCGCTTTAGTCGGCGTGAGCTGTTTGCTGAGCGGAACGCTCTTGCTTCTGGCGGTGCAGCGCCGGGGACTCTTTACGGGACTTTTGACTCTGCTGCGCCGATGCCGAATTCGTCTTGCTTATCTGGAATCGCGTGAAGAAAAGCTCCGCGCGTTGGATCAAGCGATCCAAGCATTCTATGCTCGCGATCGGCTGGCGTTTCTGCTGTCCATCGGCGTATTTGTCCTGGGGTGGCTTTGCGAGGCGCTTGAGGTCTATGTGATCCTCTATTACATCGGCCCCCCTGTCGATGCCGTAGCGTCCATCTCGATCGCCGCGCTTGCCGCCATCATTAAAGGCGGATCGTTTATTATTCCCGGTAGTGTGGGGGCGCAAGAAGGTGGAAACGTCTTGCTGTTGATGGCCTATGGATATTCGGATCTTGCCGGGATTACCTTCGCGGTGCTGCGTCGCATGCGCGAACTAGTCTGGATTATCATAGGACTGGCATGTTTGGCTGCGCTTGGTGGGTTTCGCCGCTCAATCCTGGACGCTGACGTGCAGAGCGAGGACCTGAGGAAGTCATGACACGATCCGTGCGGGCAAATGTTCTCGATCGACTCTTTGTCTTTCATCCCGAGCCTTGGGTCGAACGAGATTGGGCGAGGGCGAGCCGATTGCCCCTGGAAGATGTATGGTTTTCGGCGGAAGACGGCACACGTCTGTTTGGCTGGTATGTGGCGGCGCGTCGCCCATCCCCGGTGATGCTCTGGTGTCATGGGAACGCCGGCAATATCACCCACCGGCTGGAAAATTTAATGGCGCTGTACGACACCGGACTGTCGGTCTTTCTATTCGATTACCGCGGGTACGGCCGCAGCGAAGGAACACCCTCCGAGCAAGGGCTATATCAGGATGCGCGGGCCGCGTATGAGTACCTCACCGATGTCCGCCGAATCGATCCAGCGCAGCTGGTGGTGTTTGGCCGTTCACTTGGCGCAGCGGTCGCGGGCCAGATCGCGGGGGAACGGAAAATAGCGGGCCTCATCCTGGAATCCGCGTTTCCCTCGGTCGCGGCCATGGCGAAAAGTCAGTTTAATGGACTTCCGGCGCATTGGTTGCTCTCGTCGCGGTTTCCCCTGATCGAGCGGATGAAGTCCATTCATGTGCCCCTATTGATGATTCACGGCGATCAAGACACGATCGTGCCGTTCCCGCTAGGTGAACAGGTCTTTCAGGCTGCATCGAATCCAAAATCGTTCTACGTGGTGAAAGGCGCCGACCATAACAATCTTCCCTTCGTCGGCGGGGCGTCTTATTTCTCGAAGTTAAAACAATTTATTGAAACGGTCACGGGTCTGTAATGCGGGTGATGCCGTGCGAGCGCATGTATTAGCATGCTCCGATTGATTGCGCTGACGTTCGTGCTCCTCGGCATGGCGACGGGTGCGGCGGCGGGAGAGCCGCCCGACCACGCGTATCTCGCCGATCTCATCCAGCAAGCCTCGAATGCCAAACTTGCCGACGACCGCTATTGGCATTTGCTCCTGCACTACCGCAATAACCTCCTGGGCGGCTACACCAGCGAAGAAGACGATCCGGGCTTCTTTCTTTCTCCGGATGGAAAAATAAATCCCCAAGAGGAAATGATTGCCACATTAACCAAATTCTTTTCCTCCGAATTGGTCGGACGCTCTCGCCAACCGGCCCAATGTGCCTTCGTCGCGCGCTATACATGGCTGAAGGCCAAATTGTCGATCGATGAGAGGCGTCTTCACCTCGACCCATGCGAACGATTTCACAACTGGTATAACGGGCTGAATGCGCAATCCATTACGCTGATTTTTCCCTCGGCATATATGAATAATCCTTCCTCGATGTTCGGGCATACCTTGCTGCGGGTCGACCAGAAAGGACAAACGGAACAAACCCGCATTCTGGCTTACACGATTAACTATGCGGCCGAGGTTCCTCCGGATGTGGGAATATCATATGCGTTCAAGGGCCTTTTCGGGGGCTACAAAGGATTTTTTTCGACGATTCCTTATTACATAAAGGTGCAGGAGTATCGCGACATCGAAAATCGAGACATCTGGGAATACAAACTCAATCTAACGGATGAGCAACTTCACAAGCTTTTAATGCATGCCTGGGAATTAGGAAATGCCTATTTTGATTATTTCTTTTTCAAGGAAAATTGTTCGTATCACCTGTTGTCGCTTTTAGAAGCTGCCAATCCGGATTGGCATCTCACGGATCAATTCGTGTTATGGACCGTGCCTGCGGACACCGTTCGGCTCATGACCCTGCAGCCCGGCCTTGTGGGAGACATTGTCTATCGGCCAGCCAGAAGCACGCAGATCAAACAAAAGCGTGAGCGTCTCTCCGTAGAGGAACGACGGCGTATGCTGGATATCGCCAAAGATCCATCTGAGATAAAGTCTGACGCCTTTCTTAAATATCCTCCGACGCGACAAGCTTTTGTCCTGGATTTAGCCTCCGATTATTTGCGTTATCGGAGTATAGCGGATGAGAGTCATGCGGCGGAGTACAGGGATCGCAATCGCGCCGTGCTCACGGCTCGCAGTGCAATACGAGCCAAACCCGATGAGGAGAAAATAGTTCCCACGACTGCGCCGCCGGAGGAGGGCCATAAAACTTCTCGGGCCGGTGTCGCGGCGGGATGGCGGAATAATGAATTGTTTGAAGAGATCAATCTACGAGCCGGCTACCACGATCTTCTCGATCCCGAAAAGGGCTATCAACCGGGAGCGCAGATCGAGCTGCTATCGGTTGCCCTACGACATTATGAACGATCCGACCAATTTCGCGTCGAGCGGGCGACCCTGGCAAACATCGTATCGCTCTTTCCCATGGATTCCTTGTTTAAATCGCCTTCGTGGAAAGTAAACATCGGCATGGACAGCATTCGACACGGCGGCTGTAAGTATTGCAGCAGCGGCGTCGCGAGCGGTGGCATCGGCGCCTCCGCAGAATCGCGTCTTATCGGACGAGAGATTTTCTTCGCTTTTGCGGAAGTAGAGTCGTCGTACAGCCATGCTTATGACGAGAATTATCGTGCCGGCGCCGGAGGAAGCATAGGAGTTACGGCGACAATGACGGACCGATGGAGTGTCTTGCTGTCGTCCACCTATCTGAAATTTCCATTGGGTGAAAAGTCGGACGACTGGAGATTATACTTCGGACAGCGATATACACTGCAGCAAAACCTGGCTCTCCGGCTCGAATTCAATCATCGCGATCACAGCGACAATGAGCTGCTCTTCACCGTGCATGCGTACTTTTGAAAAAGGTCAATCGTCGAGAAGTCAAACTCTCTCTTTGCCTATGAAGAGTTGTTGTTGATACAAGTTATGTCCTCTTCCAAAAACTATATACGAAATTGACAAAGTCATATATTTCCACTACAAGAATCAAGCTTGCTGACAGTCTAAGTCTGTTCCACTGGGAAGTATTGTGTGGAGGCTGTGAGCGAGCTGATGTAGGAGTGCCGTTGTCGTTCAGTACGCAACTGGCGTTTGAGTGAGTTGATCAATGGCTCTAGAAAGAGTATGCAGTTCATAACTAACAGGAGGGTCAGCATGTCGAGAATTCTATCACTTAGCGTTGTGGGTCTGGTCGCACTTTCACTCGTGGCTTGTGCTGGAGTAGGTGGATATCAGCAGCCGGCGGGTCTCTTTCCTTATGGGAGCATATTTACCGAGACCACTTCAGGAACGATTATTCTTGATAATGGTGCGACCCCAACAAAAGAAGGAAGAGCCTGCGGCAGTTACATAATCGTCGTTGGAACGGGCGATACGACTGTGGAGACTGCTATGAAGAATGGTGGTATCACCAAAGCCGTTTTCATAAGTCATTATATTAAGTCAATAGTTGGCCCAATTTATGGCGAGGTTTGCACAATTGTGAAGGGCAACTAACGCAAAGTGCGAAACTGAGTCTACTTAACGAGACATGGACAGTCGTAAAGCTGTCCATGTCTTGTCAGTAGAAGATTGTTCATGCTCGGTCCTGCTCAAACGCGTTTCGACGTTCAGCCTAGGATTAGCTTCTGGTTGTGTTTTTGCGTTGAAGTCCTATCTAATAAACGACCTATCCCCTTCTCATTTCTTTCGATGGCAATTGAGGAATTCCCAAAGGGATGGCTGTGGCGCTGCGTAGAAGCGCTCTATGGAGACCATTTCTTGCCTGCATCGTTGTCTTTTCTCCATTCTCAGCCCATGCCGTTCTTGAAGCTCGTGAGAAGGAAGACGTCTACCTCGGCATCTATGCTCTAGGTAGTCTTCCGGTGAATACAAATGTCATCCTTGCGGGCACGGAAGCCACTGGAACTGCCGTTGGCAAGGGAGGGGGGGCGGGAATCCAAGTTGCGATATTCCCAGCATTTACGAATCGGATGGTCGGCGTCGAACTAGAGTATTTTGCCCACGGTGCAACATTATCATTTCCGCTGGCATCAGGGCCTGGCACAGGAACATCAGACCTCATTATTCTCAACAGTATGATAAATCTTCTATTCCGCTACCCGGGCAAGGTGATCCAGCCCTACATAGGTATTGGGGCGGGGACATCCCAAGCAATCGTGGTTGGATCGAATATACCTGGACGGACCAATAAGGATTTTGAAACGGCCCTGACTCTTGGCTATCAGTTTATAGGAGGACTGCAGGGCAATTTATCTGAAAGAACATTTCTCTTTTCCGAATACAAACATTTAGCTGCAGACTATCACTGGTCCAAGCTATCTCTAGACTTTCGCTCTCACTATGTCATCGTAGGAATTGGACTTCGGTTCTAAATAGTGACAATTCATCTTACTCACCGCGGGTCCTGCGCTTAAGTCGGAGCACCGGATAGTTTGACTATATGAAGGTTCTTGATCAGAAGAAATGAGTTGCGCAGCAATACCCCAGACGACTGAACAGATATCGAATGCGCAATGTGACGTGCTGGTCATCGGAGGTGGTCCGGCTGGCTCCGCCATCTCCGCTCTCTTGGCGGTGGAGGGCTGGCACGTGGAATTGATCGAGAAGGATCATCATCCCCGATTTCACATCGGCGAATCCCTGTTGCCCCACTCACTGCCCTTACTCAAGCACTTGGGAGTCCTCTCGCAAGTAGAAAAGATCGGAATTGCGAAATACGGCGCTCAAATCGTGTCTCCTTATGACGGCCGTTCGCGAACGTTGTATTTTTCTCGAGCCCTCGACGGCTCACAGCCCTATGCGTTTGAAGTCAAACGGGCGGAGTTCGATCAGATCTTAATAAAAAACTGCGCCGCCAAAGGTGTTCGTGTGTCAGAAGGTGTGCGTGCGACACATATCGATTTCCGGGCAGGGCAACGCACACTCGTTCATGCAGAGGACCTCCAGGGACGCCGTCTGCAATGGAAGGCTCGATTTGTCGTCGATGCCAGCGGCCGTGATACGTTTTTGTCCGGCTACAAGGGCGCGAAGACGCGGGATTCTTCTCACAATAGTGCGGCGATCTTCGGCCACTTTGAGGGCGTCACGCGACTGCCGGGAATCGACGCAGGGAACATCAGCATCGTGTGGTTCGACCATGGCTGGTGGTGGATTATTCCTTTCAAAGACGGCACGGCGAGTGTCGGGGCGGTCTGCTGGCCGTATTACATCAAATCCCGGCAGACAGACATGGAGAAATTTTTGTGGGATACCGTGGCGCTTTGCCCCCCCGTAGCCGACCGTCTGCGGCACGCAAGACTTATCACGCCGGTCCACGCTGCCGCTAATTATTCGTATCGGAGAACCACCATGTCTGGCAACGGGTATCTCCTAGTCGGCGACGCCTTTGCCTTTATCGACCCGGTGTTTTCCAGCGGCGTGCATCTGGCGTTGAACAGCGCGACGTTCGGCGCGAAGGTGGTGGATGCCGCTCTGCGCGATGCGCCGGAATACACTGGGCTCGTACGAGAATTCGAATGGACGGTCCGCAAGGGGATCAACACCTATTCCTGGTTTATTCGTCGATTTACCCAGCCGGCTTTTCGCTCTCTGTTCATGTCGTCGGGCAGCGTGCTCAAGATGGAGGAAGCCGTTCTTTCCATCCTTGCGGGAGACGCGTTTGGCAAGTCGCCGACACGTGTGCCGATCTTTTTCTTTAAAGTCGTCTATTACCTTGTCTACCTGTTCAACTTTAAAGAAAATTGGCAGGCGCAACGCAACCGCGCGCGGGGCAAGGCGACCCGTGTGACGGAAGTCAACGACTACGCAGTAAAATAAATCCCCGCACTTCTTCGTTCATGGGACATAGAACGAACACGGGCACGGGGAAGACTGAAACAAACGTGACTCCCAATGAATCCTCTGAGGCGAGGCTGCAAGTGGACAGAGCGGCGCCGTCTCCTCTTATGCGCGTTCATTACGTGGAGACCGAGCAGTTAGAGGCGTGGATACGATCATCGTCGATGAACATCATGGCGGTGATTCATTACGATCAAGCCTCTCCAGAGTTCGTTCCCACCCATTATCCGGCTTTCTCAATCGCGTTGCCGCAACTGAACGAACCTACATGGGCCGAAGTGTGGACCAGTGCCTCACCGGTGGAGTATCGGCGCGTCCAGGATATGCGCATCGCGGTGACCAAGCAAATGATCTTCGGCCAATTGCAGATTGAAGAATCTTCGGACAGCCTGTTAAGCGACGTCGCCTACGAGGCGTATCGCCGAGTGACCAAGCTGGCACAGCAACTGGGGTATCCTCATCTGTTGCGGGTCTGGAATTATTTTCCCCGCATGAATGAAGTCACCGCCGGCCTGGAACGATATCAGCAGTTCTGTGTGGGACGGCATCAGGCCTTGGTCGAGTATGTCGAAGGATTTCCCCATGCTCTCCCTGCAGGGACTGCGGTCGGGACGCAAGCGGGTCCGCTGCAACTCTACTTTCTTGCCGCCACCGCCCCGGGTATTCCCATCGAAAATCCAAGGCAGATAAGCGCCTATCACTATCCACGCGAGTATGGCCCATGCAGTCCGTCCTTTGCCCGAGCGACCTTGCATCAATCGCAATTCGGGTTACAACTCTTCATTGCAGGGACGGCAAGTGTGGTCGGTCACGCGACGCAGCACGCGGGAGCACCGACGGAGCAGGCGGTCGAGACGATAAAGAATATCAAGGCGTTGATGGAGCAGGTCGAGACCAAGTATGGAACGGGTATGGGATGGGGGCCGGCGGTCTATAAACTGTATCTCCGCGACCTCGAGCACCTTTCTCACGTGCGCGATATATTGCATGCCGAATTGTCCGGAGACGGCCCTCTGCTCTGCGTGCAGGGCGATCTTTGCCGGCGTGATTTGTTGCTCGAAATAGAAGCAGTGTTGACTCTTAATTGATTGACTGTTCCCGGAGATTCTGCGTGCCAAGGACAGAACATCGGCGTGTATACTTTACCCATGAAGCTTCATTTCACGATTGACTGCGATTGGGTGCCGGGTTCCGAGGTCGGGCTGGTCAGTCTTTTGTCGTTTTGCGACCGGTGGAAACTCAGGGCCACCATCTTTCTTGCCGGGCGGTTTGCCGAGGCCTATCCCTGCTTGGTCGATCGTTGCGCGAAAGAAGGACATGAACTGGGGACGCACGGCTGGGAACACGGCGGGTTAAATCAGGATGAGGATTTTCGGACGGCCGGGTATGAACAACAGCGGCAATGGATTCGATGGTCGACGGAAGCGGTGGAAAAGGCCTCGGGCGTGCGTCCCATCGTGTTCCGCGCCCCCAATTTGTGGATGAGCGAAACGACACTACGGATACTCGAGGAGGAGGGATATCGGTACGATTCCTCGATCCCCGCAGGACGATTCGATTGCGGCTTCGGCCGAGTGCACTATTTCAAATATTTTTGGGCGCCGGCCGCCCCCTATTATCCGGCGTCGCATCATTTAAGCCGACGAGGTGACAGCGCTATTTTAGAGGTTCCGCCGTCCGCCTATTTGTTTCCGGTGAACTTGGCTTCGTTACGAGTGCTCGGCCTCGGGAAGCTTCGATGGATGATCAAGCAGATCGCACGGCGATCCTCGCGTCTCGTCTTCTACTGCCATCCGTATGAATTTGTGCAGGCGCATGAACAATCGTTTCCCGTCACCATGTCGAAATGGAATCAGTCGGGCATGCATCCGGATAACTTGGTCCTACTCGACACATTTGTTGAGCATATGATGCGGTTGGGGTATTCTTCGGAATTCATATCCGAGTGTCGTATCGACTCTCCGGACAAAAATTGTCCGGAATATTGTAAGGGAACGACTCACATACCATTAAAGGAGGGATAGATGCATCGACAAGTGGCGAGTCTTTTTGTGGCAGGGTTCATGGTCATGATTGTCGCGACGGGCTGTCGTTCCGGCGCCCCCATTTATAATGTTGTTGATGCTCCGATTGTGACTTCTGTCGGCCAAGAGCGGTCTCTGGCAGACGTAAGAAAGGCCATTATCGAAGCGGGTAAACAGCTCAATTGGGCCATGGTCGAAACTCAGCCGGGTGTGATTACCGCGACCCAGAATGTCCGAAGCCATCAGGCGGTCGTCGACATTAAATACGATACGAAGAAATACAGTATCACGTATAAGAACAGCTCCAATTTGAAATATAACGCCGATGGACAAACGATCCATGCCAACTACAACAGCTGGATTCAGAATCTGGACAACGCCATCAGGTCCCGCCTCTCCTCGTAGGACCATCGTCAGCTGAGACTTCCCGGTGTTCGGGAGGTCTCAGCCTGATGCCGCTTGCGTGTCGTGATCCCCTGGCAAGGCTCCCCGATCGTTGGTCTTAGGGCGCCTCGTTTCTTTCGGCCGGTCTTGCCTATCCACATTTGTTACGTGCATCAAGGGACGGTACCGAAGGGAACGGTAGAGGCCGCCCAGGTACATGCCCCTTGAGAGGAGCTTTCCCCCCACCATAATCGTAATGCGCGCGATATCGACGACCGGCAGAAAATAACTGGCGCGGGCTTCCGCGCGCGGTAACACGCCAATAGCGACGGCCACACAGCGGTAGCCTGAACGCACGGCTTCAATAAGAATTTCGCTTTCGAACACAAAGCTCCGCGATTTTCCACAGGCGAGGGTTGTCTTGCTGAAGAGCGAGATCGGATAGATGCGAAAACCTGATTGTGTATCCTCAAACGGCGCGCCAGCTGCCCACGAGATCCAAAAGTCCGCCACGCAATTGGCCAGATAACGTTTGTACGTCCGGCAGCGCTGCTCCCGGCGGCGGGCTCCAATAATCAAATGATCGGGATAGGCGTACGCGGTGGACAGGAGTGTGGGAATATCTTCGGGAGCGTGCTGGCCATCGCCGTCCAATGTAATTAACCCGCAGGCTCCCTGGCTGATGGCATATTGACATCCCGTCCAGAGACTGGCCGCTTTTCCCATGTTCTGTTCATGTCGAAGGACGGTGATCGGCAGCCCGGCCAATGCGTGGGCGGTATCATCGGTCGATCCATCGTCCACGACGATCACATGCGGCACATGCATGAGCGCGCGCTCCACCACGCCTCGGATCGTGGCCGATTCGTTGTAGGCAGGGATGACAACACAGTAAGAGGAGTGCTCCGAGCCTTCGCAATCTCGACTCACGCCAATCCTCCATTCACCCCGATGATCTGCCCAGTGATATATCCGGCTTCTTCGGACGCCAAATAGTTGACTAAGCTTGCGACCTCTTCGGGAGTTCCCGAGCGTTTCATCGGCACGAGCGCCTCGATCTGGTCAGGTGGAAAGGCATCCTGCACCATTGGGGACTCGATAATGCCCGGCGCCACAACATTCACCGTGATGCCGCGAGAGGCGACTTCCATCGCGAGGGATTTGGTGGCTCCGTGCAGGCCGGCTTTCGCGGCGGCGTAATTGGTCTGCCCTCGTCTCCCCACGATGCCCGACACCGAGGACACCGTGATGATACGGCCCCACCGAGTGCCGATCATCGGCATCAAGAGCGGCTGTGTCACATTGAAGAAGCCGTGCAAGGACACCGCGATGACGCCGGTCCATTGGTGTGCCGTCATGCCCGCCATGGCCGCGTCGTTATGGATGCCGGCATTGTTCACGAGGATTTGGATGGGGCCCGATTCGAGCAGCTTCGTAAGGATAGACCGGGTCGACTCCGCATCCGTCACATCGCAGGTCACGACCTCCGCGATCCCACCATCAGCGTGGATGTGCGCGGCTACTTCTTCGGCGACAGGGCGATGGTGGTGCGCCAGGATCGCCACCGCATATCCTGCGTGGGCAAGCCTGCGGCAAATCGCCGCTCCCAATGTGCCGCTTCCTCCTGTGACCAGCGCACGTTTGCGTGTCATCCCTCGATGGATCTCAGAAAAATCGAAGCGCGGCCGCTCATCAGTTCCCGGCCCGATGATGAGATCTGAAAGCTGTATAGAAAGCTGTCGGATTCGGCGAGCAATCGTGTTGACTGGATCAGGAGGTCGTCGGCCAATGTATCCAGGCGAGACGCCTGCAGCGCGACGTTTCGAATTCCTCCAAGGTATCCAACGCGGGTTCGGTGGGGAACGGTCTTGTGGACGAGACCAATATGGACCGCCATAGCTTGGGCTGCATATTCTAACCCGCATATGGCTTCCAGCTTCTCGCGCTGCCGGAGCGGATTGGACACGTCCCGGTGGGACGTCGCCGTACAGGTAATGCACGACTCGGTCCACGCGTCGACCGTATCCAGCAGGCACATGGCACCCGCATGTGGAATCAACCGGCAGATATCCGCTTTGGCCATCACGGACATGGAGACACCTCGATCCGTACCCGTTGCTCGTCAAACAATTCAAGCCGGACGGTCTGTGACGATCTGGTTCCGATGGCGGTCAAGAGGGGCAAGGCTCGCGCAGCGGGGTTTGTCAGCCGCATATGTTCGAGGTCAGCAGATTCCACACGGCTCGCTTGAGACGAGATGTCATCAGAGAGTGTCAACGAAATTATCGCTTGGCTGATAGGCAAAGTGTCTGGAGACAAGACGAGGGCGACCGCAAATCCAACCTCGATAGGGCGTGCGGCGTAGAGCGGTGTGGGGGGCGGTAAATCGTACGCCACCAGCAAAACCGACCGATGTTCAAGGCCGGCGCATGAAGCGGCTTCCAGCAAGCCTCCGACGAATGAGCAATCGTAACAGGACAGTGCGGTGGACGATTGCTGGCATGCCGTGGCGATCCCCCAATAGCCTGCCGCCGTGTTATGCACGGATTGATGAAACAGGGTCGGGGAGATCATGCGAGTCGGCGCGGCGAGTGTCGTGCACAGTTGGTCCAAGACACCGGTCTCTCCTCCAGACGATGCAAAGACCGTCGCGACGTCGCGAGGATCGACCTGTGCCTGTTCCATCGCCTCTTGTGCGACGCACATGGCCCAACGAACCACTTCACTACTCCGACGCCTCTCGTTTGGTGGCAAAATAAGCGCGGTCGGCTCGGGAGGGAGCTGCTTCAGATAAGGCGTCGTGCCTGCGAGAATCGCCCGGCCTTCCTTCCAGCTTGGAAGTCCAGGCGCTAATAATCCGATCCCATTGACGGCAACGTTCATGGCAGTCTTCCGAAAATCAGGCTGCAGTTATTCCCGCCGAATCCACAAATGTTACTTAAGACGCGCTCGACAGGCCGGTAGTCATTCTCAAGCGCAATCCGGTGAGTCAACGTCGGATCGGTGAGTGAGGTGTTAAGCGTGCCCGGGACGAATGCATGAGTGATACAGAGCGCTGAGATGACGGCCTCCGTAATCCCCGCAGCGCCGAGTGTATGTCCCGTCCATCCCTTGGTCGAACTGCATATCACTCGATCGCCAAAGAGATGGCTGACCGCTTTTCCTTCAACCGCATCATTGGCCGGGGTTGCGGTGCCGTGCAGGTTGATATAGTCGATGTGTTGAGGTTCGAGTCCGGCGCGCTGGAGTGACGCCTGCATGGCCTTGATCGCGCCGATCCCTTCAGGGTGCGGATGCGACATGTGAAAGCCGTCGGTGGTTTCTCCATATCCCAAGAGGGCCAGTGCCCCGCGTCGTCCGGCACTGCGGGTAGGTTCCAATAAGGCAAAGCCGGCCGACTCTCCGAGTGACAGTCCGTCGCGATCGCGGTCGCATGGGCGGCACGGAGTGCTCGACATCAGCTGCAAGGCGGAAAATCCGTACAGGGTATTGTGGCAGAGCGAATCGACTCCTCCGACAATCGCGGCATCGCACCATCCAGCTCGGATGAATCGGTCGGCCGTGGCGAAGACCTTTGCGCTGGAGGAGCAGGCCGTCGAAATAACCGTGGCCGGTCCGCGAAGTCCCAGGCAGGTTCGGACGAAATGACTTAACGAGAACATATTGTGGGTGTAACGGTATCGAGAGGCATACCAATCAGGTAAGGCGCCTGTCTGGGGATCGCGGCTGCGATAGGCATGTTCCGTCTCTAAGATGCCCGACGTACTCGTGCCGAGAATGACGGCGACGCGATGGGCGCCATAGCGCTTCTTGGCTTGCGCGGCGGCGACGGTGAATCCATCCTGCTGCAGCCCCAACCATGCGAGCCGATTGTTGCGGCAATCGAAACGTTCGAGCTCATGACTGAGCGTAAAGCTATCCACCCCTTCCACTTGCCCCACGTAGGTTTTGATCGCGGCATCTTCGAAATTACACGGCCGCAGCCCGGAGCGTCGCCCGCGCAAGGCGTCCAAGGTGGCAGAAAGTCCCTGCCCCAAGGCGGTCACGACCGTATACGCACTCATGACAAGAGGCGTCATCATCGAATAGAGGATCCCAGCGAGGTGCGCTCAGCCAATATGGCTCCAAATAGCATACAACACAACGACCCAAGACCGGCAGTCAGACCGATGGCTCGGAGAATGGGAACATGTGAGGTCATTAGAATGCCGAACACGAGAATCGTGGTTGTGCTACATACCAGAAGACCATAGATGGTGCGATCGCGTTCCATTTCTGTTCCATGCCGCCGATTAAAAAATAACGCATAGTCAAGACCGAGACCGACGACAAGAAGAAAAGACGCGATATGAAAGAGCGATAGGCGCTCGCCGAGCGCATGGAGACAGGCGCTCACGACGAGGATCGCGCAGCCTATGGGCAACAGGACCCGTAAGACCTTCACCGGATTTCGCATGTCGAGGAGAAGCAAGACCCCGATGAAGACGATTCCCAATCCGGCCAGCATGACGGTGCGATGCCGGTATGCCGAGACCAAGCCGTTTGATTCTTCCTTTATATCGAGATAGACCACGGACGTTGGATCGAATGTGGCGATGGCAGCGCGTAGCTGCGTGCGGTCGATCACTCGGCGCAAAGGAACGATTGCGATCCATAGGCCCTGGCGTTCCGACAACAAGGCGTTGACTTTCAATCCCAGCGCGGTTCCTTGCAGCGTAGGATATTCGATGGGCGGCAGTGTCTTTGCTGTGTCGATCGCATCAAGGAAGACCGTGAAGGCGTCCGGCTTAAAAGGGAGACCTTCGCGGGCCGTGTTTAACGCATGTTCCAGCGCGGGCCGGTCCGCCAACAGCCTTTGGCGTGCGCGTTGCGTGCGCCGGCTTGGCAGATACCGGGTGACAATATCATAGGAAGCCAGTGCGCGCTCATCGATCAGTCGATCCATTGCGATCGCGACCCCTTCACTTTGGATCAACACGTCCTCGTCCGTCATCCCTTGGACCATCAACAGGTCGCGGACATCGGGAACGCCCAATTCGTTCCGTAACGTCTGGTCGAGTGTTTTTTGCTCGACCGAAATGGGAGTAAGATTTTCGATGTCCCGCTCCCAAAACGGGGCGCTGGATCCTACCAGAAACAGTCCCGCCAGTCCCATCGAGATGGGTACTACCCAGCGCGCATGCGTCAGGCGATCGACGACTTTCGAGAGTCCGGCTCCGGTGCGCGTGGGGGCAAAGCCTGCCGGTACGAGAAACGGTAAGACCCACCGAGTCACGGCGGCCGCCGCCAGAAGTCCTGTGATAGAAAATACGCCGAGCTGGGAGAGGCCTGGAAATCCGGCCAAGAGTAATGCGGAAAACCCGATAGCCGTCGTCAACACACCTACGCGCATCGTCGGCCAAATGTCACGCATGACCGTTGGCGGAGGCCTTTTGCCCGTCAGGTGGCTGAATAGATGGATCGGGTAGTCGTCCACGACTCCCAGCAGCGTGACACCGAAGCCGAGGGTGATGCCATGGACAAAGCCAAACAGTGCGTGAACTGCGAACATCCCGGCCAGCACGCCGCTGGTCAGGGGAATGATGCTCAAGCCTACGAGGATGACCGAACCATAGCAGAGATAGAGAAACAGAACGATCACGCCAGCGGCAATGATCGAGAGCCGCCAGGCTTCGGCTTCGATCATCTGTTGAACGTTGACCGCAATGACGCCCGGACCTGACATGACTAGCCGCGAGTGGCCCTGCACGTCGCGTTGAATGGATTCGAACTCTGCAGAGAGCGTGCGCTGTGCGGCCGCTTGCGCGTCGGTGTCGAACCCGGCCGCCTTGGTTTCCACCACAAGTAAGGCGCGCTTCAGGTCGCCGGAAAACCACACGTCTTTATATTTGGCTGGTGCACTCCAGCCTGCCCATGACTTGAGTATTTTCGTCAATTCGCCGGTTGGGTCGGATTGTAAATAGGGCTTCAGCATGGGAGCGAGCGGCGAACGCAATTCATCCAGTCGCTGTTCGAGAGCCATCCTAAGTGCGGGCGCCTCGAAGATCTCCGGCCGTATATCCGGACTTAATAGATAACGCGCCTGAAAGAGCACGTCTTGCTCTCGTGGGGTCCACTGCTGTCGACCGTTGCCGACATAGTCGACCAGTTCATTGCCCCTGAGCCGGTCGCCTAATTGCAGACTGATCGTCGCCAGTCGATCCGGGTCCGGGCCTTCAATAGCGACGAGCGTCAGCCTGCCCGCGAGGCCGGCTCTGATCTCGCGCATGAGAATTTGTTGAGTTTCCGTGGCGCCCTTCGGCAGCAGATCCGCTAAATCGGCATGGATCGGGATTTGCGCAATCGCATACCACACTCCAAGACAGAGAAGCCCGCCAAAGACGAACAGCCGTACCCATTGCGCGCGCGTCACGGTTGCTTCCGAGAGAGCGTGAGCATCGATCGATCGCCATTCGCCGCATGCAAGGCCAGTCCGGCGATTCGGCCTTCCGTTCCGGTGAGGTGGATTTCTTTGATGAGAGCTTGGACGGATGGATCGAGTGGACGCAAGGTCAGCGTCCATTGGCGTCGATCGCCGGCCAGAGCTGTGGAATAGAATTGTTTCAAGACAGCGGTATCGCCGCTCATGCTGGCCCGGAAAGCTTCGACAAATCCGCGTAGACTGGGGTAGTCCTGGAGCGACAGCCGTTGAGGATGCTGGTTGCGGCCACCCTCAAACAAGACGTCATTGCCATCGATCACATAGCGCTCGTCGGTGGGTTCGATGACGTGTTTTTCTAATTTTGATGGAGGAATGAATCGCAAGGTGCCGCTGGACTTCAAAGGCTGAGATAGAATGTCGGAGAAGAACGTCTCGTCGTATCGCACTTCGTCCAACTTGTTTTTGGCGATGAGACTCATGAGCTGGTCGAGGGTCCAGCCGGAAGGTGACGAACTCGAAACCTTGACATGAGAGACGCCAGCCGTAGCCGTGGTGAAGTCGATGAAGTTCGTCAAGACTCCCATCGCGATCAGCAGCCCGAACGTATGACTACAGACGTTCTTGCCAGAAATCATAAAAATTAAACCAGTTGTCGGGCGCGAACCGGCAATAATGCTCCAATCGGCCGGCATAGCGCTGGGTCCAGGCTTGGAGCTCTTCTTCGCGAGACGATTCGTGCAGCCTCACCTCATCGGCGAAAGGCTCGAAATGAATTTCATATCGATTGCCGCCGCGGTAAAGGCCAAAGAACAGGACGATCGGGACCCTCACGGCATTGGCCAACCGAATTCCGCCTGAGGGGAAGAATGCTTTCTGACCGAGAAACATGCAGGACACGGCGTGTTCCTTCCCCACCAACCGGTCGCCCATGATACCCACGAGTCCTCCCCGATCGACACATTCTTTCACTTCCAGCATGGTGCTCGGGTCGCCGATGGCGATGACCGTCTCGGCGATGTCCGGATTCAAGTTACGGAGGATGCCGCCGATTTTCGACGCATTCAACTCGTGCATCAGCACCTTGATTTCTAATTGCTGTGTGGCAATTCCGACAGCGCGAACGATCTCAAAGCTCCCGAGGTGCGAGCCGAGGAGAATGCAACCTTGTCGTCGGCTCGCATAGAGATCGAGATGTTCGATTCCGTGGACATCGATCGTGAATCGATGAAATTGCCCCAGCCATAGGTACACCCGATCCAGAAGCGTCGAGGCGAAAACATAATAATGATGAAAGAGCGTCATGACCGTGACGTCTCGCTTCAAGCCGACCTTGAAAAACCCTCGAATGGCTCGGCTGGCCTTGAATGAGAAGAGGAGATAGTACGTGCAAATCGGGTAGAGCAAGAAACGAGCGGCGGGTCGCCCTATTGAGAGGGCCACCCACATGATGAACCGGTAGAAAAAGAGATGTCCTCGCTCCCGCTGTCGTAACCATGCCGTGCTCATGACGATGGTGGAGGCCCTGCGGTTGCGAGTTCATACGAGAGTGAGCCGCTGGCAACGACTCGTGTGCCGACGGTACAGAGAAAAGAAGTTGATCCCGCGCCGTCTTCGTCGATCTGAATGACAAGCGCCTCGCCCGGACGCAAAGGCGACAGAAATTTTGCCGCCGGTACGCCGAGAAAGCGGATCGGAGTGGAGGAGTCTTCACGGATCGATTCCATGATTTCATTTAAGATCACAACGCCGGGGACGATGGGATGGTCCGGAAAATGCCCCCCCAAAGAAGGGTGCGTCTCGGGGATGATGATCTGCCGTTTAGAGCCCACGATGCCCGTTACGCCGGCATTCGTCCGCCAACTTCACGAGGGCCTCCCGTGTCAATTTTCCGGTCGCGTTCCTCGGAAGACGCTCGACGAGAAAGACGGGGCGAGGAAGAAACACCGGATCGATCAGCGACCGGAGAGCCGTTCGGATGTCTTCAATCCTTTTGCCCGGTGCGACTGCAAATGCGATCAGCCGCGTGGTCATCGCCTCGCCACCTTCGTCCGGGATGAAGAACACCCCGTCTTCCACTCCAGCGATCTCCATCAGGCGTTGAGAGAGCTGGATCAAGGATGCGCGATGGCCCGCAATATTGACTTGATCCGTCCTCCGCCCATGCAGCGCAAAGGTATGATCGCTGTGCACGCTAATGTGATCCGGAACTGGGACCGGCTTGGGTAGATAGGCTGCGCGGACGACCCAGTTCTCGCCTTCTTGCGCCATGGAGATTCCGTCCAATGGGCGCCATACGTCTTCTTGTGTCGTTCGCCGTGCGGCGACACTTCCCGCTTCTGCAAATCCATAGATCTCATGGACCTGAGTCTGGAAAGCGCGCTCGGCCTCGCATGCCAGTTCTTTGGGAAGCGGCGCTGTCGCAGAAAGGATGCGATCGATGCTTGGAAGCGCCGCACTGTGGGCCACCAACGCCTTGATGTGCAACGGCGTGGTGACAAGAATGCGCGGCGCGGGCACCTGCTCTAATGCGGTGCCAACATCCGCTGGAAACAAGGGCCGACCTGTATATACGGCACACCCGTGTTGGAGGGCGAGCATGATCGAGGCTTCAAGCCCGAACATATGTTGCTGAGGCACCGTGGCGATGATCGATGGGCGATTGGCGCCGCCCAATCCAAGGCATGCTCCGGTGTCATGGGCGACGTTGACGAGAGCCTTCCACGTCTTTGTATTGGCGCTGGGCGCGCCGGTGGTTCCCGATGTGAACGCCACCACGACCGGTTGGTCTAATGGGATGGCGGGTATCATGAAGCGAGATGCGACGGATGCGGAGCCCCGCGCGAAGTGAAAGACAGGCAGACGTACCGGCGTATCGAGACCATCCGTCAGACAATAGCAATCCGGCCAGCGTGCCGCGATATCAGCCAGCGTTTTTGCCGCCGTGCTTTGTGGAAGAAGGGTGACTTGCCGACGGAGAATGGCGGCCGCCAAGCCGATAAGAAAGCGATATCGATCCTGAGCCATGTTGAGGACGGCGGTTGCGGTAGGGAGGCGGTCGGCGCATTCGAGGACATCGGAAAGAAATTGGCGCGCGATAATCGGAGATGCTCCCTCCCAAGCCAGGATATCGTCAGGTTGATAGAGAGCGATCAAGGGAGCGGTGTTCATAGCAGGGCATGACACTACTTCGTTCGATTTTTATCGATGGCGCCGCATAGGTCGCGGAGAGACGCGAAGATGGTTTTGATATCCGGATCGTTCGAGCGCAGTTCATACCCATAGGTTTGGGAAATGGCGAGCGACAATTCGAGCGCATCGATGGAGTCCAGGCCGAGCCCTTCACGGAAGAGTGGTTGCTCCGGGTCGATGACTGCCGGATCGATTTTCAACCGTAAGGTGTTGACGATCAGGGTGGCCACGTCTCGTTCCAATGGCAATGCGTCCGGCGGATTCATAGCGATCTTACGACCTTCCTTGCAGCAAGAACTTCTGGTTTTCCATTCTTGAAAAGTTCATGTACACAGCGTTGATTACGTTTTCACGGCCCGGTAGTTGTGCAGTAAACCTCTGACACATTGCCGGAGAGTGATGTCTCCGAACCCAGCCTCCTCGAAGGCGTCGATAATCATGTTCGGAGGGATGCACTGCTCTGTGGTATCCCACCAATAATGCATTAAGGTTTGAAAATCCTGATTGCGGGTCGCCGTGACAAACACGGTTCCTAAGACGCGTTTGATATAGAAACGCGACAAGAGCCGCAACACGGCCGAACGGGGTCTGGAGATTTCCAGTATCAAGACGACTCCGCCTGGTTTCAAGACACGAGCGTATTCCTGAAAGGCGAGTGTCAGATCGGAGACGTGTCGCAGCGCGTACCCCATGCTAAGAAAGTCAAACGATCCGTCCGAAAAAGGAAGGCATTCGCCGACGGCGCGGACGAGATTCGGGCACGCGGCATTGCGCGCCTCGTGGAGCATGCCCGTGCTGGGATCGAGGCCGATTACGTGACCGGTCTGGCCGACGATATGGGCCGCGCATTCGGTGACTAATCCCGGTCCGCACGCGACATCGAGAACTTTCATGCCGGGAACCAGCCCGGCCTCACGCAACGCTTTTCGCCTGTACCAGAGACCCGATCCGAATCCGGTGGCTGTATCGATTCTCCGGTAGTGCATGGCGGTTCGATTAAACAAGTCATTGACGAACGACTGCCGTGCGTTGGTTTGTTTATAGTAGTCATGCAAGGGCGGATGAGGTGGAAGGGAAGACGTGCGACGTGACGCGTCAATGCTCATTGTTCTGAGGCGGCTAAAACGTGGGTGATACGGGTCGGTTTAATGAGATCCATGACAAATGACTGCCTTATACGCTAGATGCTCGCAGGTTTCAATTGTCCATTTCCGAATCAATCTGATCGCCTCATCCGATACATTTGAACAGTGAAAAATGCGCTCTCCACGCTGTCACGGATTTTAAGCAGATAAAATGATATATTAGTTTTTCGTTATAGTTATAATTGCTTCGGTTCTTCCTTTTGGAGGAGTCAGTATGAAACGTATCCTATGCGCTGGAATGATGATCGGCAGCGTTCTGATGACGCATCCATCGTATGCGGCGACGATGTATGCGGATCATGTCACCGGGTCGTTTAGAGGGGACACGACGATCGGATTTTCCACCGGCTTCTATGGTGGAACGTTTCCAGGCGCGTTTCCCGTCACGCTTACCGATCCGCAAGCCCGGGCCGCGGTGCTCGGTGCGCCGGACAATAATTTTGTCTCTTTGCCAGGAAATGAGGCGGTCAGTCCCACGGCCGTTGGATCGCCATTCAAGTGGGCCTATGTGGAAGTAGGATTCGCCGGCAACTTCGGAACGAATATGCAGTTGGTAATCACGGAACTTGGCGACAATGCCGAATCGGCGCAGCTATTTATTTGGACGCTCGATGGCGGGAATGTGCAACGGACCATCACCCGAGGAGCCGCAGACACGGTCCTTATAGACCTGAGCTCCTATGCCGGCTTTGTCTCAGCTCACGGCGGTGCATTTAATCGCGTGGGAATCGGCGGACTGGATCTGGGTGTAGACTCACCGGGTTTTGACTTGGACGCAATCGGGGTAACGAATGTTCCCGAGCCCTCGGCCCTCATCCTTGTCGGATCAGGACTGGTAGGATTAGGGTGGTGGAGACGCATGAGCGGCGCGCGACGTTAACGTCGCCATCCCGTAGGTGCCTACCGTCCGACAGTCGCTTTGTTTTTTTGATCATCATTTCCTTCACGATCTCTCTTCTTCACGAAGCGCCCCTTTCGTAGCCTCCCCAATCGTTTACAACCTCCGATTGCCTTGTTAGGATGCTGCCCCTATGCAGGTGCGCATCATGATGGGATGGGGCGGTGTCGCCGCGCTGTGCGCAATAGCGTTTGGTTTTGTCGCCGGCGTCTTCAACCCCGATGAGAAAGTCAACGCGCTCTGGCTGGTCGTGGCCGCCGTCTGTTTTTATACCCTAGCGCGTCGGTTCTACGGACGGTTTCTCGCGAGCCGCGTAATGGAGTTGGATGACGCGCGTCTCACGCCGGCGCATCGACTGCACGACGGCACCAACTTTTATCCCGCCAATAAGTACGTCTTATTCGGCCATCACTTCGCCGCGATCGCAGGCGCCGGACCCTTACTCGGGCCCGTGTTGGCTGCGCAATTCGGATTTTTGCCGGGGTTTTTATGGCTCGTCATCGGAGCGGTGGTGGCCGGTGCGGTGCAAGACTTCATCATTTTGGTCGCCTCGATGCGACGGAATGGCCGCTCTCTCCCTGAGATCGCTCGCGATGAATTAGGTCCCGTTACCGGCACGGCTACCGCTGTCGCGGTTTTGTTTATCGTGGTGGTGGCGTTGGCTGGATTGGGCTTAGCGGTCGTCAACGCGCTGTATCGAAATGCCTGGGGCACGTTCACAATTGCGATGACCATTCCCATCGGTCTATTGATGGGCCTGTATCTCCAGCGCCTCCGTCCCGGCCGGATCGGGGAGGTGTCGGCCATAGGAGTGAGTCTGCTCGTGGCGTCGGTGATCGGCGGTCGTCTTGTTGGGCAATCCTCCCTCGCCGGTTGGTTCGAATTCGACCGGCCCACGCTGGTGTGGCTCTTGGGTGGGTATGGTTTTCTGGCCTCGGTTCTCCCTGGATGGATGTTGCTGGTGCCGCGCGGCTATCTCTCGACGTTCATGAAGCTTGGTGTGGTCTTCCTGCTCGGTATCGGGGTGATTCTCATGGCGCCGACCATGGAGATGCCACGTCTGACCTCCTTTATCCACGGCGGCGGCCCCATCATTCCAGGCGCACTCTTTCCATTTTTATTTATTACGATTGCTTGCGGCGCTATTTCAGGCTTTCATTCGCTCGTCGCGTCCGGCACGACACCGAAGATGATCGAACGCGAGACGCAAGCGCCGGTTGGGTATAGTGCGATGCTCCTCGAAAGTTTTGTCGGAGTCATCGCGCTGATTGCAGCTTCGGTACTTGTGCCCGGCGATTATTTGCGGATCAATACGATGCTGTCTCCCGATGCGTTGGCCGCGATGGGATATCCAATCGCCCGGGTCGACGAGCTGTCCCGGTTGGTGGAGGTGGATGTCGCCGGTCGGCCCGGCGGCGCGGTGTCGCTGGCTGTGGGGATGGCGTCGATCTTCGCCGCCTTACCCGGTATGGACGGCTTGATGGCCTATTGGTATCAGTTCGCCCTGGTGTTCGAAGCCTTGTTTATCCTGACCACTATTGATACCGGCACTCGTGTCGCGAGATATTTAATCCAGGAACTGGCCGGCCGGCACTATCAACCTCTGCGAGATCTGACATGGTGGCCCGGAGTCATCAGTATCAGCGGAGTGGTCGTCGGCGCGTGGGGCTACTTGATCGCCACCGGAAGCATCTCGACCATTTGGCCGATGTTTGGAGCGGCCAATCAATTGTTGGGCACGCTAGCTCTATGTATCGGAACCACGGTGCTGATCAAGATGCGAAAGACGGCCTATCTGTGGATTACGATGATCCCGATGGGGTTCGTCGGCGCCATCACGCTGACGGGTGCCTACGAAATGTTTCTCTTGTTCGTAAGGAAAGCCGCTTCATCCGGATCTGCAGACGCCGTCGCATTGTACGTGGATGCCGTTTTGGTCGGGGCGGTGGCCGTGCTGGCCGTCATCGTGTTGGCGGACAGCGCACGGCAGTGGTACGGGTACGTCGTATTGAAACGTCCTTTCACCACCAGTGAAGTCGTAGTCTCCACTGGGGGGTCCGCTGTGAGCGGTTCACTGACTGCCGACGATGGCATCCGCCTTCCGCACAGCGGCTGTTGTTAATCGGAGGTGTTATGGCTGATCAATTTTCGTTCGACGTCGTGTCCCAGGTCGATCTGCAGGAAGTCAAAAATGCGGTCGAGCACACGACAAAGGAAGTACGCCAGCGATTTGATTTTAAAGGATCCAAAACTGAACTGACACTGAATGAAAAGGAGAAGCAGCTAACCGTTCTGTCCGACGATGAATATAAGCTCAATGCCGTGCTGGATATCTTGAAAGCGAAATGCGTGAAGCGCAACGTGTCGGTCAAGGCCCTGACCTTTGGCAAACTGGAAGAAGCCCTCGGCGGCACGGTCCGCCAAGTGATCACGATTCAAAGCGGCATACCGGACGATAAAGCTAAGGCGATTAGTAAGGACATTCGCGACGCGAAGCTCAAAGTGCAAGCGCAAATTCAGGGCGAACAGGTCCGCGTTCTGAGCAAGAGTAAAGATGAACTGCAGAACGCCATTACCCATCTCAAGCAAAAGGACTTTGGTATTGATCTGCAGTTCGTGAATTTCCGCTAGCTGCACGGTAGCCTGTCTATGCCTCGAAGCCTGTCATGCCTTGTGGTCTTGATCTGTCTCGTCCTTGTCCTAACGGGTTGTGGCCGAGGCGAGGCCATTGTCGTCATTGCGCTTCATCCCTCCAACCCAAACATTGTGTACGTTGCGACGAACGACTATATCTACAAATCGCGTGACGGCGGCCACACCTGGGACAATCTTTCGCATGGGATGAGCCACTCGCGCGTGATCTCGATGGCCATCGATCCGGTGTATCCTGCGACAATCTACGCGGGTACGAAAGGCGATGCGGTATACAAAAGCTATGACGGCGGCCAACGATGGGTGTCGCTCCGCGCAGGACTTGACGATGTGACCATCAGTTCCGTCGTCAACCAATTCATCTTCGATCCGGCCAATAACGCGCGCCTATTTGCCGCGACCACCATGGGCGTCTTTGAAACACAAGATGGCGGCGAGCACTGGCAGAAGCGGATGGACGGGATGAAAGAAGTGTTGATGGTTGTGACCATTGCGATGGACACCGTCAGGCCGGACATTCTCTATGCGGGGACGAGCGGTGGCGTCTATAAAAGCGTCAATCAAGGGGCCCGGTGGGAAAAGATCAACAACGGCCTGGTGTCTCCCGATGAGCTGAAGTCATCGCGCGCGTTGGGGGTCACGGTCATCGCAGCGGATACCTTTACGCCCGATACGGTGTATGCCGCGACCCTGAGTGGCATGTATAAATCGACCGATGCGGGGCAGTCGTGGGAGCGTATTGCGCAGTCGCTGCCCGATCAAATGATCAGCGCGATGTTGCTGGATCGAGCGTCAAAAGATGTGCTGTATGTCGCCAGTCGCAACGGTATCCATAAAAGTGGGGATGGCGGTGCGACGTGGAAGGCTATGAATGAGGGGCTTGCCACACTCAATATCCGTTCGTTGGCCCAGAGTCCAACCGATCCACAGATATTTTATGTAGGCACCAATGGGAGCGGACTGTACCGAAGTCAGGATGCGGGGGGAAAGTGGGAGCCGCTGTCATCGGTTCGATCAGCGGACGGCGGGTAAGAGCCAACGATGGTCTGATTGCCAGACGTCGTGGGCGACAAGACTAAGGCCTGTTCAATGTTGAGCTGCCGATTGAAGACCCAGTTCTCGGAGTGGTCCCGATTTCTGCGCCGACGACGCCCCGCGTCACTGGTTCGGTAGTGCCTAACGAAGTGTCGGGTCGCTGACCCGGAGAGGTGTCGGCGATCTCTCCCAGCGTCGGTGGTGTGGTACCGATGCGGCTTCCAGTGGCCGGCGAGGCGCCGATTTGTGGGCCGCTGCTGCCTGAACGGCCGATCGCTTCACCTGTTGAGCCAGGTCTTCCTATGCCCGTCCCGGTTGGGGCTCGTGCCGGCTCACGAGTCGATTGGAATTCTCTCGTAATCGCGTCATCGCTTTCTTCCAGTCGCCTCCGTTCTTTCGCGGATTGCTCATAGTCAAGGCCACCGACCTGGTCCTGTGCCGCATTCATCTGCTTCAGACGGGCAGTGAGAAGCCGAAGCTTACTGCGTGCCTCCACGACCGGCACAACCAAGGCCTGATTTCTTGCTGCCAGGAACGCTGCGGGGGAAAGATGGTCGACGGCGTCTGCAATAAGGGACGATGCGCGCTCTTCGAGCTTCGAAATATCGTCCATGCTTGAGACATCATTTGCACAGCAGTCCAGCAGGGCACGGTAGTCTCGGAGAAAAGCACTCACAGCGTTTTCGAGATTGCCAATGTTCGTGGGCGCTTTCGCGTCGTTTGTTCCATCATCGCGCCCGGAGTTCTGTTTGGCCTCGATCAGGGGTTCGCAACCGGGCCCGGAGTTCAACTGCAATTGGTTTCCGGCCCGAGCGGCACACCAGTAGAGTGTGGATAAAGAGGTCGTCTCCGCGGCGCCCAGGTCATCAATCGGAATGAGCAGCAGCGGAAGTGAAGCCGACAGAAGGCCACATGTCCGTAGGAGCTTTTTCATAGAGGTATTGTCCGACGGGATGGTGATCTTGTCAACCGTGCCGAGGAATGTGGACCTTGCCGTGGAGTCCTGGAAGGCGCTTGAAAAGCCTTTACAGGATCGGATAGCTTCAATCATATTTGTTTGCGTGCGGTGTCTATGCCAAATATCTACATCGAGGAGGTCGGTCAATACGTCGGACAAGACGTCACAATTCGCGGGTGGCTGCGAAATAAACGGTCCAGCGGAAAACTCCACTTTCTGATTCTTCGGGATGGCACCGGGGATCTCCAGGCCGTCGTCAGCAAAGCGGTGGTCGGCGACGAGTCGTTTGCGCGTTCGGCAACGCTGACGCAAGAATCATCGCTTCTCGTCACGGGTACAATCAGGCAAGACGCTCGCGCGCAAGGCGGTTACGAATTAGACGCGAAGCAGGTTGAGCCGTTCCACATCGCCGAACCCTTCCCGATCCAACCGAAAGAACACAGTGTCGGTTTTTTAATGGAGCACCGGCATCTGTGGCTTCGCTCCAGCCGTCAGCATGCCGTCTTGCGCATTCGCCATGAAATCATCCGCGCGTGCCGCAACTTCTTCGACGATCGTGGATTCCTTCTGGTTGACACGCCGATATTTACCCCGAATGCGTGCGAAGGGACGACGACACTATTTCAAACCGAGTATTTTGACGAACATGCCTATCTCACGCAGAGCGGCCAGCTTTACAGCGAAGCCACGGCGGCGGCCTTCGGCAAGGTGTATTGCTTCGGCCCGACGTTTCGAGCCGAAAAATCCAAGACGCGTCGGCATTTGATGGAATTTTGGATGGTTGAGCCCGAGGTCGCCTTCGCTGAACTAGCGGATATGATGAACCTCGCTGAAGAGTTTCTCTCCTTTATTGTTGCGCGAGTGCTGGAAAATCGACGTGGTGAACTGGCCATTCTGGAGCGAGATCTGACCAAGCTGGAGCGCGTGAAGGCCCCGTTTCCACGCGTCTCATACGGTGAGGCCGTCGAGCTGCTTCAAAAAAAACGAAACCCGATTCAATCCGGGGATGATTTTGGAGGCGATGAAGAAACGCTGCTCTCTAAGGAGTTCGATCGCCCGGTGATTGTGCATCGCTATCCCGCTTCGATCAAGGCGTTTTATATGCAGCATGACCCGCAACGACCGGACTTGGCCCTCTGCATGGATGTGTTGGCCCCTGAAGGCTATGGCGAAATTATCGGAGGGGGACAGCGCATCCATGAATACGACAAGCTACTTGCGCGCATCCGCGAGCACAATCTTCCTGAAGAAGCGTTTCAATGGTATCTGGATCTAAGGCGATATGGGTCGGTGCCGCATGCAGGATTTGGGATGGGCATCGAACGAGCCGTCGCCTGGATCTGTGGATTGGATCACGTGCGAGAAACGATCGCCTTCCCGCGAATGCTGTATAAGCTCTATCCTTAATCAGCCGACTCCGACCTCATTTTTGAAGGGCCGCATGCTCCCGCACTTCAGGCTACTCAAGTGGCGGTACGCCTATAGAAGGATTGTTTCGGCCTAATCGTATACTTTGTCGAACCCAAATTAGCCCTTCCACTTTGACCCACCGTTTAGCACGGCTTCTGCATCAACTAAGCTTCACTTGTTATCGTGTTTGGCAGGAAGACACAAAATGCCCAAAGCGTCGAAACAGGTAAAGAAGCGACCCGAAACGTACGAAAAGCCTCTCACGCTACACCCGCTGACGGTTGAAGAGGCGTTGAAGCTTGCACTGGTAAACAAGCCGCCGAAGAAGAAAGACCATCCTGTCTAAATCTAATCCGAAATACATGGAAATTGCCAAGAGCAGGCTCGATTGGGCATGGACGCGCATCGAGGAGTTTATAGCGGAATGCGATGCCTTTTCTTGCGAAGGGGCCATATGCCATAGTTCCTGAGATACAACTAAAGGGAAGAATCTTGTTAAAATTGATTTGCAAATGGAAGTCAGGCGACAGCCCCTCCGCGTTCTTCGGTTCCGCGCTGGAGATGCAATCCATAACCTCCGGGCCGTCGCCGATAATTTGATATGCGCCCTTGGGCAAACTAGGGGGGCATCGGATAGGCTTGCACTCCAATTCCATAACACTCGCACTGCTCACGCCGTTAAATACATGTCCCAAATTGACTGCCTTCCCATTGAGATTAAAGAGTGGATTGTCAGTGAACAGCCTTACAGTAGAACGAATGGCAAGAGCACTCTCAACATCCTTAATATGCTGTGGAATGCCGATAAACATAAGTCTCCTACCCTTGTGGCGGCTGCCATCCCAAGTGTTACTCTTATTGCCAGAAAGGATTCTCTTGATCTCGAAATAATCCGTAATCGCGGACTGAATGATGGCGACAAAATAGGTACGGTCAGTGTCCCTGTAGGTCACAAAATGGACTTCAATTGCGATTTCACGTTTGATATAGCGTTCAGCCAGAAAAGTGCAGCTCAAGGGGCCATTGTTAAGACATGGCTTGCTGATGCGCATAAATACATCACTGCTGTAGTAGTCCCCAAGTTCGAACCATTCCTTCCCTGTTTTTTTCTTTCCTGGGCATCAAAATTAGAGAGAAAGATCGCAAGGCTTGATCCAATACTGCAACTGCTTCCCATCAACTTGCCTAACTGCCAGCATCGTCCGCTCACTATCGGTTGCCTTTCTCGTGTTGTACCGAAAATCAAACTCCGCAAGATACCGATGCAGATGTTGCTTGCTGACATGATGAAGCGTGCCGTTGATTCCACATTTCAATAAACTAAAATATCCTTCAGCCGTATTCAGGGCCACGCGCGTACTCATGCGCCATGTGTGGTTCACTGTTTGATGTGCGGCAAACTTTTTCGCAAGCCCAATATAGCCACGATGTGAATCCGTCATAGTCAGGGCTGACGTTCTCGTGAATGACAGACTTTAAATTCTTCGCTGTGACGCGTAGCATATGGAATGATCTGACCTTGCCATCACGCTGAAGTAACGACACAACAGGCAGTTTGTGCGCTTTCGATCCACTCATGCCGTATCGCTTCCCGCCGATGTACGTCTCATCCGCTTCGACAATGCCGTCCAGTTTGTCGGTGAATGGACTTTGCTTCATCGTGTATCGAATACGATGCGGCATCCAGCTACGCCTAGCCCGCGGTGCAATTGATGCGAGCTGATGCCCTTTTCGATGCATATAGCAAATGGTATGCGCCAATTCATTCCGTGAGGGACGTATGAATCTTCAAGAGGCTTCAATAGTTAACGTGAATTCTCTATGCCAGTGTCAACACCTTTAAGACCCTTCGTTCCGTTTCGTAGGTTTGCGATGGGCGCACATCGGCCCGCTCGGCCTCGTATCGACTCCAGATACTCATGGCCTTGTGCTCGTCATGGAAATTTCTAGCAATAAGGACCTTCTGCGGGATGCCCTACTGACGTCGTGTGAAATTTGTTAATGCCATAATTATCACTTTGGATACGACTTTATTGCAATTTCCTTATCTCATTGATATCAAAGTTTTTAGTTGACAACTTTTTCTTTGTCGGTATACTTCTGGCGAAAAGTGGGAGAAAGTGGAGGTGGATGGGGACAGTGAAAAAGATCACGATTATGAGCATATCCCTGTCCTGGTCGAAGAGGTTTTGGCTGGCCTTGCTTGCCGACAGGGTGGAATCTACGTTGACTGCACTGTGGGGCAAGGTGGCATGACCCGCAAGATCCTAGAGTCCATCGGTCCAACCGGAAGGGTCCTGGGAATTGATCGAGATGAGACGGCTCTAACGATGACCCGTCGGCGACTCACAAACTTCGCACCGCAATTAAAACTGATTCATGGAAACTTCGGCGACATTCAAGCGCATGTGCGTGCTGCGGGTCTTCTAAGGGTCGACGGCATTGTGTTTGATCTTGGCGTCTCGTCCGTCCAGTTGAATGATGCGAGACGGGGTTTTAGTTTCGCGGCAGATGGGCCTCTCGACATGCGCATGGATCGAAGCACCGGTCGAACTGCCGCTGAGCTCGTGGCGCAATTGTCTGAATCTGAGCTATCGAATCTTATCTTTCAAAATGGAGAGGAACGGTTCGCCCGGCGGATTGCTCGCGCCCTTGTGCAGGTGCGAATCGATCGACCTTTACAAACTACAAACGATCTCGTATCGGCTATTCGGAGCGCAGTTCCGGCGTCCTACCGACATGGCCGCATTCACTGTGCGACCCGCACTTTTCAAGCATTACGGATTGCCGTCAATCGCGAGCTTGAGGTCTTAGATTTGGCCTTTCGAGCCGCAGCCGAAATGCTCATGCCAGGGGGACGCCTCTGCATCATTTCTTTTCATTCGCTCGAAGATCGTATCGCGAAGCAGACAATTCGAGATCTCTCCCAAGGCGCCGAGCCTCTGCTCATGCGGATGACGAAAAAACCGATGACCGCTTCGGAAACGGAATTAGCAGCCAATCCACGTGCCCGCAGCGCCAAGTTGCGAATAGCTGAGCGAGTGTCTCAGCGGAGGTGTGCATGAAAACATTGACCGCACTGACGATATTGTCGGTTCTGCTCTTGTACGTGTGGGAACGGGTTGACGTCGTTCAGGTCGGCTATCACATCGAGCAACTGAAGATTCAAAAAGTCATGTTGGAGCGGGAACGCGATGAGTTGCGGCTGAAGGTCTCTACGTTAACGTCGCCTGACCGGATCGCAAAGGCCGCGACGGAAAAGCTCGGCATGCTTCCTCCTCAACAAGGGCAGGTGCGCTTAGTCAGACTGGAGCCCGATACGCCTGTGAACAAAGGACAGATCGTCGCCATGGAACTGAAGCTTGCGAAGCACGATCCCGTGCGAATGGCGCCATGAACACCTCTGACCCTCACCGCCGTCGAAGGGTCTTCGTCGCTGCATTTCTTCTCGTGGGATTAAGCGGCATTCTCGCCAGATTGTTTTATCTCCAAGTGCTGCATGCAGCAGAGTTGACGGCCAAGGCCGATCGGCAGCATCAGAAAACAGTGACACTCGAAGGCGGCCGGGGTTCGATCGTGGATCGATTAGGAAAGGTCCTCGCCGTGAATATGGACGTGCCGTCCGTCTTCGGCATTCCCACCTCCCTCGACAATCCTGCAGGAGTCGCGCGTGATCTGGCGCGCGTCCTTCATGCGAAGCCGGATGACATCGAACGCAAGCTGAAGCAAGAACGGAGCTTTGTATGGCTTGCGCGCAAGCTCGATCCCGAGCAAGGGCGCCGCCTCCAAAGTCTTTCGTTGGATGGAATCGGTATTGTGCTCGAAGGTCGGCGGTTCTACCCCAATGGTTCGTTGCTTTCGCATGTCCTGGGATTTGCCGGCATGGATGGTCAAGGATTGGAAGGTCTCGAACGGCGGTACGACAAATATTTGAGCGGTGAAAAGCAGATGATCATTCTGCAGCGCGATGCGCTGGGCCGGACCGTATTTCCAAAAGGCATTACCGAACGGACTCCTTCTCCTGGCCACAGTTTGACTCTGACCATCGATGAATTCGTACAGTATGTCGCGGAAAAAGAATTGGATGAAGCCGTCACGGCATCTCGAGCAAAGAGTGGAATGGCGATCGTCATGGAGCCCGCCACGGGCGCCATTCTTGGGATGGCGCTCAGCCCGAAATTCGACCCGAACGCGATGTCTGGTATGTCGGCCGACCGTTGGCGGAATCGCATCATCACCGATGCATATGAGCCCGGTTCCACCCTGAAAGTGGTCGTGGCCGCCGCCGCATTGGAAGAGCATGTCATGAGGCCGGACTCGCTGATATACGGCGAAAATGGCCGCATGGAGATTGCTCATACCGTGATTCACGACCATGAAAAATCGGGCTGGCTGACCTTTGCGGAAGTCATCCAGAAAAGCAGTAACGTCGGCGCGGCGAAAATTGCGATGCAGCTCGACCAGGCCCGGCTCTATCGCTATCTCAAAGCGTTTGGATTTGGAGACAAGACCGAGATTGATCTGCCGGGTGAAATGGCCGGTCTCACCAAAGAGCCCAAAGACTGGGGACGACGATCGCTGGCCTCGATCGCGATGGGCCAGGAGATCGGCGTCACGCCCTTGCAGTTGGTGACCGCTGTTTCGGTGGTTGCGAATGGCGGTTCGTTGATGAGGCCGTATGTCGTCTCTGAGATACGGGATGCTGCAGGCCATTTGATCGCTCAGTTTGCTCCGCAAGTTCGTCGCCGGGCCATTAGACCAGATACCGCGCACATCTTGACGTCCGTTCTGGAGGGCGTGGTGACAAATGGAACGGGACGTAAGGCGGCTGTGCCGGGCTATCGCGTGGCAGGTAAAACGGGGACCGCGCAAAAGATCGATCCTCATACCGGCGCGTACTCGTCGAGTTTGTTGATTGGATCGTTTGTCGGTTACGTGCCTGCCGAAGATCCCCGTCTGGCGATCGTGGTCGTGATTGACGAGCCAAAGATCGACGCATGGGGTGGGGTTGTCGCCGCGCCGGTATTCAGAAAGATTGCAGAGCAAGTGTTGCCTTATCTTGGTGTGTCGCCACAAGCACCGGTCAAGCTGGCATGGGCCTCCTGATTGCGCCATGCGGGATAACGAGATGGTTCACGCTCCTATGACGTTGAGTGAACTGGTCGCTCCCTTCGAGCAGCGCGGCGAAGTGATCCATCAGAGTGGCGATATGCAGGTGTTGATTACATCGCTGACCGACAATTCTAAACTGGTCAAGCCAGGCGCCGTGTTCGTGGCCGTGAAAGGAGAGCGAGTGGACGGTCATGCCTTTGTAGGGCAAGCATTGGCAGCCGGGGCTTCCGCCGTGATCGTCCAAGACATCCCGATAAAGACAGTGTCGAGCGTACCGGTTGTGGGGTTGCGGGATTCGCGTCGTGCGCTGGGAGCATTGGCCGCTCGGCTGCTCGGTGACCCTTCCAGCCGTCTTCGGATGATCGGCGTTACGGGCACCAATGGCAAAACGACCACAACCTATATCTGTCAATCAATTCTCGAGTCGGCCCATCGAGCCGTAGGTCTGATCGGAACCGTGTCCTATCAAATCGGGACGGAAACAATCGAGGCCTCCCATACGACGCCGGGTGCGGTTGAGCTGCAGCAGTTGTTAGCGCGCATGGTGCAAGCCGGTCTGGATGCCGTTGCCATGGAGGTCTCGTCGCACGCCCTGGCGATGGATCGCACGAGCGGATGCGAATACGACACCGCGGTCTTCACGAATCTCACGCAGGATCATCTCGATTATCACCGGACGATGGAAGACTACTTTCAAGCGAAGCTGCGCTTGTTTGCAGACTTGACGTCTAGCGGACAAAAATCGGGTCCCAAGCGGGCGATTGTGAATGTCGACGACCCGTGGGGGCATCGTATTCGGCAGGTCTGCCCGGTGCCGGTGTGGACCTATTCCATCCGTGAAACGTCTGACATCCGCGCGCAGGAGGTACGACTGTCGGTGAGCGGCACTACATTCCGCGTCGTGACGCCGAGAGGAGAATGTGACATTGAAAGCCGTCTTGTCGGCGAACACAACGTGTATAACGTCTTGGCCGCGATCGGCGTGGGCCTCAATGAGGGGCTATCTTTGGAGACGATTGGTGCCGGCATCCTCGCGGTGCGAAATGTGCCCGGACGTTTCGAGCGCGTCGAAGCGGGACAGGATTTTACTGTGGTCGTCGATTACGCACACACAGAGGATGCCCTCGTGCGGCTTCTGTCCGCTGCCCACGCGCTCAAGACGGGTCGCATCATTACGGTGTTTGGGTGCGGTGGCGATCGCGACCGTGGGAAGCGTCCGAAAATGGGACGGGTGGCGACCGAACGCAGCGACGTGGTCATTCTCACGTCGGATAATCCACGGACGGAAGACCCGCTTGCGATTCTCAAGGAAGTGGAAAGCGGTGTCCGCGATGTACTGCAGCCGGGCCGGGCGCGATACGAAATGATCCCGGACCGTCGCACGGCCATCGAGGCCGCCATTCGCGAAGCCAAACGCGGAGATATGGTGTTGATCGCAGGAAAGGGGCATGAAGATTATCAAATCGTCGGCACGCAAAAGTTTCACTTCGACGATCGGGAAGTCGCGCGGGAAGCGGTTGGAAAACGTCTTCGATGATCGCACCGTTCCCTTTGCGTGCCCCGACGAAGAGATCGATGAAAGCCGATATGTCCATTTTCACAATTGATGAAGTGTTGGAAGTGACGAGCGCGCGGCTCCTGAGCGGAAACAGTGGCGATCTTCGTCGGAAGATTCGCCGGCTCTGTTCAGACTCCCGAGAGGTGGGACCGGGCGATCTTTTCATTGCCTTCAAAGGCGAGCATTTCGATGGACATCGATTTGTCGAACAAGCGTTGCGAAAAGGAGCGATCGGCGCCCTGATCGAAATCGGATCCGAGGCGGCATCGTCCATCGCGGCCTCGCACGCTTCCACCGAGCCTCCGTTTATGCTTGGTGTGCCTGACGCCCTCTTGGCGTATCAGCAGATCGCCACATATCACCGGAGCCGCTTGCACATTCCGGTCGTCGCCGTGACCGGCAGCAACGGCAAGACGACGACAAAGGAAATGGTGGCTCGTGTTCTTGAGGAGCGTTATAACTTACTGGTGACGGAAGGCAATCTAAATAATCGTATCGGCGTCCCACAAACGCTCTTGCGTCTAAATCCCAAGCACGACGCAGCCGTGATCGAAATGGGTGTGGACCACAAAGGGCAAACGACACGGTTGGCCGAGATCGCGCGTCCGACCATCGGGCTCATTACCAATATTGGACCCGACCATCTCGAATTTTTCGGCACCATGGAAGCGTCGGCCGAAGCCAAAGGGGAATTGCTCGATTTGCTCGACGCTGAAGATGCGGCCGTCCTCAATGCCGACGATCCGTATTTTGGATATCTCGCCTCGCGGGCGCGTTGCCGTGTAGTGTCGTTCGGCTTGTCTCCCACCGCATTGGTGCGGGCGACGGACGTGCGCTCTCATGCGCGTGGCATGGCCTTTCGGCTGAAGTTGCCCGGCCGTGTGAGACCTACGCCGATCACCCTGCCGACGCATGGATTACATAATCTGTTCAATGCGCTGGCGGCGGCTGCCGTCGGTTATCTGTGTGACCTGAGCGGCGCGAAGATTGCCCACGGGCTACTCCAATTTCGCCCTGCGGCGATGCGATCGCAGGTCGAGCGACTCCGGGGCATCACCGTCATCAACGATTGTTACAACGCGAATCCGGCTTCCATGAATGCAGCGGTCGATCTATTGGCTGAACTCGGTGGCACAAAACAGACCGTCGCCGTGCTCGGCGATATGTTGGAGCTTGGTCCTCAATCGTCGGCGTTTCACCAAGACGTGGGCAAGCACGTGGCCGCGCGTCACATTACTTCGTTGGTGAGCTGCGGCAAGTTAGGACGGCACATCGCGGAGGGCGCACGCCGGGCCGGGATGGCGCCCGATCGCGTTTTTGAATATCCGAGTGCGGCGCAGGCCATCGACGGCGTGGTATCGATGGTTGAACCGGGCAGTGTCGTGCTCGTCAAAGCCTCTCGTGGTATGAGAATGGAGCAGGTTGTGGAAGCGCTTCGGTCTCGACTTGCGGAAGCTACGCCAAAAGGAACACGTTCGGTGCCGGGCAAGGGAGTCAAACGCTAAGAATGCTGTACCTGTTGCTCTATCCGCTCCATACCGAGTTTTCCTTCTTGAATGTTTTTCGGTACCTCAGCTTTCGGATCATCTATGCCGCCGTCACCGCGTTTCTCCTTGCCTTTGTACTGGCGCCCCCGCTCATTCGCAAGCTGCAGGAGATTAAGCTCGGGCAAAATATTCGCGACGACGGGCCGAGCCGACACCAGACAAAAAGCGGAACTCCCACGATGGGCGGATTGCTGATCATTTTTGCGGTGGTCCTCTCGACCTTGTTATGGGCAGACCTTACGAATCACTATATCTGGCTGGCCGTGTTGGCGACTGTTGGATTCGGTCTCGTGGGGTTTGCAGATGATTACATCAAGTTCGTCGGCAAGCGATCGAAAGGATTAACGGCCTCCCAAAAGTTTCTTGCCCAGGGCATGGTGGCCTTGGCGATAGGCATGTTCTTTTATTTTCTGCCCGGCTATTCCACTCAGCTCAGCGTGCCGTTTTTCAAATCGTTCACCCCGGACCTGGGCTGGCTCTATATCCCCTTTGCGGTCCTGGTCATCGTCGGCGCGTCGAATGCCGTGAATCTGACCGATGGCCTCGACGGCCTGGCGGTCGGCCCTATTATGATCGCCTCGCTTGCCTATACGATCGTCGTCTATGTCGTCGGCAACCGAATCACCGCCGAGTATCTGTTGATTCCCCATATCGATGGAGCCGGAGAGTTGGCGGTCTTTACGGCGGCCATATTCGGCGCCAGCCTCGGGTTTCTGTGGTTCAACACGTATCCGGCCTCCGTCTTCATGGGGGATGTCGGCTCGCTGCCGTTAGGCGCGGCGCTTGGGACGGTGGCGGTGATCAGTAAGCATGAGCTGCTGCTGCTGTTGGTAGGCGGCGTCTTCGTGATCGAGGCGATTTCGGTCATTTTCCAGGTGGCGTCGTTTAAGTCGCGTGGCAAACGAATTTTCCTGATGGCGCCCATCCATCATCATTTCGAGATGAAAGGATGGGAAGAGCCAAAAGTCGTCGTACGTCTCTGGATTGTCGCGATACTGCTCGCGCTTCTGAGTTTGAGCACCTTGAAGTTGCGATGAGACTGGATGCTGAAAACGGTTCCCAACTTCGTTCTCGCGTCGAGAAAATCCTCAACGTAGCCCAGAGGCTACGCCTGCGGTTCTCTCTCGGCTGCGGCCTCGTTGGATGACCGTTTTGAGCGTTCCCGCTAAGATAGAAATTTTAATGAAGACGGAAGAATTAAAAGGGAAGAAGGTGACGGTGGTGGGTCTGGCAAGAAGCGGAGTAGCGGCAGCGCACTTGCTTCAGGCGGCCGGCGCGGACGTCACGGTGGCGGACGCGAAACACGAAGCCGCACTGGCTCCCGCGCTCGCTCGATTGGATCGAGACGCCATCCACGTGAGGGTCGGAGCGGGATATGAAACGGCGCTCGACGGCGCCCAACTCGCGGTGATCAGCCCTGGCGTGCCGACCGATTTAGACGCGCTGAAAAAGGTTCGGGCGCGTCAAGTGCCGGTGATCGGGGAACTGGAGCTCGCGTCCCGTTTTCTTAAGGCGCCCATTCTGGCCGTCACCGGCACGAACGGAAAAAGTACAACAGTCACGTTGACGGGACTGCTGCTCAAGGAATGGGGACGGCGGGTCTTTGTCGGCGGCAATCTGGGGACCCCGGTGAGCGAGGCGGCCTTGGCCACATATACCAATGGATCGAAGGGCTCCCCATACGATTATGTGGTGGCGGAAGTGTCGAGTTTCCAGCTGGAAACGATCGAGCGGTTTCACCCGTCGGTGGCGGCGCTATTAAATATCACCTCGGATCATTTGGACCGCTATCCCTCGCTCGATCCCTATGTCGCGGCGAAGGCGAGAATTTTTGAGAACCAAACAGCGGACGACTATGCCTTGCTGAACTATGATGACGAACAGGTGCTCGCCTTTCGAGCTGGCGTCCGTGCGCACGAGCTGGGATTCAGCCGTTCGGGAGGCGTGCAGGAAGGGGCGTCACTCGATGGAGATCAATTGATCGTCACGCTCAAAGGACAGCGGGAACGCATTTGCAGGATCGGCGAGATCCGGATCCCCGGCGCGCACAATGTGGCGAATGCGATGGCGGCCGTCACAATGGCGCAGGTGTGCGGGTGTCCGCCGGACGTGATGCGGCGGGTCCTTTCCAGTTTTCCTGGGCTCGAGCATGCGCTGGAACTCGTACGAGAACGGAATGGGGTTCGTTTTATTAACGACTCGAAAGGGACCAATGTCGATGCGACGTTGAAGGCGCTGGAAAGCCTCGACAGGCCGATCGTCCTGATTGCGGGTGGCAAAGATAAGGGCGGCGATTTTGCCCGGCTACGTGATGTCGTGTCCCGCCGGGTCAAGCGAATGGTCCTCATCGGCGAAGCGGCGTCACGCATCGGTCAGGTCTTGGAAGGGATCAAATCGATGAGCTACGCGACCTCGTTTCGCGAGGCGGTGGAGTCGGCGGCCCAATCGGCGCAGGCGGGCGATGTCGTGTTACTGTCGCCGGCCTGTGCGAGTTTCGACATGTTCGCCGACTATCAGGATCGCGGGCGCCAATTCAAGGCGCTGGTCAATGGATTGGAGTGAGGTGGGTCAGGTGGCCTTTCCTTCGTGCTCGCACAGCACGCACGAACAGTACTTGGTGAAAGCGCGCAGTAAAGGGAAGCCCGCTTGCCCCCTCTTTTTTAGAATGCGTACAGACTGAAAAAAAGGATGCTCCCTGGATATGTCACGCAAAGGCAACGAAGCCGGAACGCTGGCGCTCCCGTGGTCCTTCAGCAGAGACCGCGCCGCCAGCCGTCCCAGCGCCGATGGGACGGTGCTGATCGTGGCCGTGATCTTGACGTTGATCGGGTTGGTGATGGTTTTCAGCGCCAGCGGCGTCGTAGCGGGCAACCGGTTTCACGATGCGATTTATTTTCTCAAGCGGCAGATCGCGTGGCTGCTCTTTGGGTTTATCCTGTTGCAGCTTGCCTCTCGTCTCGACTATCTCGTCTGGCGAAAACTGGCCGTGCCGATTTTGGCGGTGACATGTGTCCTGCTGGTCCTGGTCTTGATTCCGTCGATCGGCGTGGCGGTCAAAGGGGCCAGACGGTGGCTCAAGCTTGGGCCGATATCCCTGCAGCCCGCCGAGATGGTGAAGCTCGTGGCGGTGTTCTATGTCGCGGCGTATCTGACGAACAAGGGCGAACGGATCAAGGAATTCAAGGCAGGATTTCTTCCTCCCCTGCTGGTGGTCGGGCTCTTGAGCGGGCTGGTCTTGCTTCAGCCGGATCTCGGGACCGTCGTGGTGGTCGGCGTCGTGACATTAGGGCTTTTGTTTCTCGGGGGCGCTCGGCTGCTTCACTTGTCAGGGCTGATCCCCATGTTCCTGATCGCCGTGGGTCTGCTGATTTGGAAGTCGCCCTATCGCCTTCAACGCCTTCTGATCTTTCTCGACCCGACAAAGGATCCGACCGGCGCCGGCTTTCAAGTCAATCAATCGTTCCTGGCGTTCGGAAGTGGAGGGCCTTTCGGTGTCGGATTGGGGGCGGGCAAACAAAAGCTGTATTTTCTTCCGGAGGCGCATACTGATTTTGTCCTGGCGCTCGTGGGGGAGGAATTGGGATTGGTAGGGACGGCGGCGATCATGCTGCTCTTTGCGATCTTGATTATGAAAGGGCTTCAAATTGCGGGACGAGCGCAGGATCCTTTCGGCCGGCATCTGGCTTATGGCATTACCTTGCTGATCGGCGCGCAGGCCATGATCAATGCGAGTGTCGCGACGGGTCTGTTGCCGACGAAGGGTCTGACGCTTCCGTTGGTGAGTTATGGGGGATCGTCGCTGTTGGTCAATCTGTTGGCAATCGGTATTTTGTTGAGCATTTCACGAGACCGGCAAGGGGGTCGGCGTGCGAGCGACTATGGCAGCCGGATTACGACCCGATGACCATAATTATTGCGGCTGGGGGCACGGGGGGGCACCTCTACCCCGGTGTCGCGTTGGCCAGAGAATTTCTTCGTCGCGATCCGTCGGCCAAGATCCGCTTTGTCGGCACGAGGCGCGGCATCGAAGCGAAGGTGTTGCCGCACGAAGGATTCGCGCTCGACTACATTTCCGCCTTGCCGCTGATGGGATTGGGATTCAGCCAACGGTTGTCGGCGCTGTGTGCGTTTCCCAAAGGAGTATGGCAGTCGCTGATCCTATTGCGCCGGCACAATGCCGATCTCGTGTTCGGTATCGGCGGCTATACGAGTCCACCGGTTCTGTTGGCAGCGTTTCTCTTGAACATTCCGCGAGTCATCTTGGAACCGAATGCCTATCCCGGTATGGCGAACAAGCTCGTCGCGCCGCTCGCGCAGCGCGTCTTTCTCGCGTTCGGCGCGACGGCTCGGCATTTCGCTTCCTCCAAGGTTCGCGCCTTCGGCGCGCCGATCAGGCAAGCGTTTTTGGATGTCAGCGGACGATCCACATCGGCGGGCGAAGCCAAAGACAAGAAGACATTGCTGGTGTTCGGCGGTAGCGGCGGGGCGCATGCCCTCAATCTGGCGATGATGGAGGCGCTTCCTCATCTGTTCAAGGATGGCACGTTGAAATCGCAATTGTCGGTCATTCATCAGACCGGTCAGAAAGATTACGACATGGTCAAAGCGCACTATGACGCTGCCGGGCTTACAGTCGAGGTCATGCCGTTTCTCTTCGATATGCCGACGGCCCTTCGTTCGGCGGATCTCGTCGTGTCGCGTTCTGGGGCCATGACAATGGCGGAATTGACGGTGTGCGGAAAACCGGCTGTGTTGATTCCGTTCCCGCAGTCGATCTATCAGCATCAATTGCATAATGCCCAGGTGTTGGAAAAAGCCGGGGCCGCCTTGATCATTCCGCAAGCCGAACTGGCCGGACAAAAATTGGCGGAGGTCGTTGGGGCCTTGTTTCGAAACCCGCATCGACTGCAGCAGATGGGCGAGCGGAGCCGCGCGTTGGGTCGAACGGATTCGGCCGCAACGATCGTTCGGGAATGTTTACAACTTGTACAAGGAAAGGCGAGGGGCTAGAGGTTCAACAGGAGGAAAGGGAACGTTGTTCCCTTTGGCCTCTAGTCCTAAGCCGACCATGTTTAGAAAAATTCAGCATATCCATCTCGTGGGAATTGGCGGATCCGGTATGAGCGGCATTGCCGAAGTCCTGTTGACGCTCGGCTATAAGGTGACCGGCTCGGATCTCGCTTACTCGGACACCGTCCGCCGCCTCGAGGAACTGGGCGGAAAAATTTTCATCGGCCATCAGGAATCGAATGTCGGAGACGCGCAGGTCGTGGTGATCTCGTCCGCTGTCTCCCCGGGCAATCCGGAGGTGCTCGCGGCGCGCGCCAAACCGATCCCCGTCATTCCTCGAGCCGAGATGCTTGCGGAACTCATGCGGCTCAAATATGGCGTGGCGATCGCAGGAGCGCATGGGAAGACCACGACGACGTCGATGGTGGCCACGGTCCTGGCGCAGGCGGGACTCGACCCCACGATGGTGATCGGCGGGAAAGTCAACGCGCTGGGAAGCCACGCACGATTGGGCCGTGGCGATCTGCTCGTGGCGGAAGCCGATGAAAGTGATGGATCCTTTTTAAAGCTATCGCCGTCTATCGTGGCGGTGACCAATCTCGATCGCGAGCATCTGGACCACTACGGGACGATGGAACGGGTGGAAGACAGCTTTGTGGAATTCATCAACCGTGTTCCATTCTACGGATTGGCGGTATTGTGCGCCGACGACGATCGTCTGCGGGCGCTGTTGCCGCGTGTCGTGAAGCGTTATCAAACGTATGGTCTCAAGGAGACTTCTGGAAGCGCGCCGCCTGATTTTCGCGCCACCGACGTGATGCTGAAACAAGGCGAGTCGGAGTTTCGCGTTCATTTCAAAGATCGTAGTTTGGGACCGTTTCGTTTGTCCGTCCCCGGCATTCATAACGTGTCGAACGCGCTTGCCGCTATTGCGATTGGGGTGGAACTGGACGTGGCGACCGATTTGATGCGCAAAGGGCTGGCGGCATTTACCGGCGTCGAGCGCCGGTTCCAGCGACGCGGAGAGAAAAACGGCATTATGGTCGTCGATGACTATGGTCATCATCCGACCGAGATTCGTGCCACGCTGGCGGCGGCCAAGCATGGATGGGGGCGCCGGATTGTCGTGCTGTTCCAGCCGCACCGTTACACGCGGACGCGCGATCTAATCCAGGAATTTTCCGGGTCATTCGATCAAGCCGACGTCGTGTTCGTCACGGATATCTATGCGGCCGGCGAGGCGGAGATTTCAGGCGTGAGCGGGGAAAAATTGGCGGAGTCCATTCGAGCGGCGGGACATCCTTCTGTCTCTTGGGCGGGACGAAAAGACGAGTTAGTCGAACGCGTGCTGCCGTATCTCATGTCCGGCGACATGGTAATTACGCTGGGAGCAGGAGATATTTGGAAGGTGGGCCTCGATTTGTTGGAGCGTCTGTAATGGAGGTCGGCCTCATGCCGAGTCGTTCCCCGTCCGAACGATCCGAATCGAATATCTCAGGATCGGCTATGGAAACCAATCGTGTGCTCCGCGCCGTCACCGTAGGTCTCAGAGGGGACGTGCGATTCGATGCGCCGTTGAAGGAATGGACCTCATTTCGAATCGGTGGGCCTGCGGACGTATTGGTTATTCCAGAGGATGTGGAAGACCTGTGCCGTCTTCTGCGGCAGGCCCATGAAGCAAAGATCTCCGTCTTCGTCGTCGGTGGAACCAATCTGCTGATTCGCGACGGAGGCATACGCGGGGTCGTCGTGAGCCTTTCAAAGCTGAAGGCAATTGCGGACGAACCCGGTTCGGTCGTCTATGCCGAAGGCGGGGTCACCATGCCGATCCTGTTGCAACATACGATCAACCGATCGTTGAGCGGTCTCGAATGGTCCGCCGGCATTCCAGGGACTGTGGCGGGGTGCGTCGTCATGAATGCAGGGACTCGTCTTGGGGAAATGAAAGATGCGCTGAAGGCGATTAGCTTCGTCGATCCGACTGGCGCGATCACGGAGCTGCCCGCCTCGGCGATTCCATTCACCTACCGTCGGGCGCGCCTGCCACAAGGCATTGTCGTCGGCGTCTGGCTCCAACTCAAGTCCGGAACGAAGGCGCAGATTCAAACGACGGTGAAAGACTATTTGCATTATCGAAAAGATACCCAACCGTTGAGCACGCCGAATGCCGGGTGCGCCTTTAAAAATCCAAAGCCGGATGCCGCCGGGCGCCTTATCGAAGAAGCGGGACTTAAAGGCTATCGAGTCGGTGATGCGCAGGTGTCGGAGAAGCATGCCAATTTCATTGTGAATCTCGGGAATGCTCGCGCCGATGATGTGTTGCAACTCATGGTGCATGTCACCAGAACGGTGGAAGAAAAGACAGGTGTGAAATTGGAACTCGAAGTGAAGGTCGTGGGGGAGCCGTGAGAGCCGTATCGTCGAAGGCCAAGCCGGCCGCCCTCCTGACGCGCGCCCGCATCGGAGTCTTGATGGGAGGGCAGTCATCGGAGCGCGATGTATCGCTTCGTACAGGCCATGCCGTGCATCAAGCGCTGTTGCGGCGAGGCTACGATGCGGTGGCGATCGATGTCGACGAATCCATCGACATCCAATTACGCGAACAAAAAATCGAGATCGTGTTCGTGGCCCTGCATGGTCCTGGAGGAGAAGACGGTACCATACAAGGTCTCCTAGAAACGCGAGGTCTTCCCTATACAGGGTCCGGCGTCAGAGCTAGTGCGATTGCCATTCATAAAGATGTGACAAAAACGATGCTGATCGCCGCGGGGATTCCTGTGCCGCAGGGCGCGGTCATTAAAAAAGACGCGCGTTCTCAAAAGTTGCCCCGAGGCCTCACATGGCCTGTCGTGGTGAAGCCGGCGTCGGAGGGCTCGACGGTCGGCATCACGATCGTCCGACGGCCATCCGAGTGGGGGGACGCCGTACGTCGCGCGCATCAGCATGATGACGAGGCGGTGGTAGAAGCATATATACCCGGTCGGGAAATCACCGTCGCCGTTCTATCAGGACAGGTCTTGCCGGTGATTGAAATCGTGGCGCCCGGCGGATTCTACGATTACGCGGCGAAATATCAAAAAGGCCATACGCAGTATCTCTGTCCGGCTCCTGTGCCCGCGGCCGTGACGACACGATTGAAGGCGTTGGCGCTGGATACTTATCGCGCGATCGGCTGCGAAGGAGCCGCACGCGTAGATTTTCGCGTCACGCCGCGTGGGAAACCGTTCGTTCTGGAGATCAATACGACGCCGGGCATGACGGAGACCAGTCTGTTGCCGATGGCGGCGGCACAGGCCGGGTTGGATTATGACGCGCTCACGGAACGGATTTTGGAATCGGCGATCCATCGGGCATCGACGATGAAGAGGGCGGCACGATGAGGCTGTGGCCATTTCGTCGTCGGACGGCGCGCCGACAACAAGGACCTCGTCCTAATCGATCCACTCGACCATCGCGCAGGACGCACCGCCGATGGACTTGGGTGCGTCCCGTGGGCAAATTCATAGCCAGCATCGCGGTGATAGGCCTGGTCGTATGGGGAGCTTTCGCCGGCTATCGGTCGGCCGCGCCGCTCGTCGTGCAGTGGTTGGCGATCAAGACGGTCATTGTCGTGGGCAACAATCAGGTCCCCCGTTCGGAAGTGTTGGAGCATTTAAAATTGGAGCAGGGTGCGACGCTGCTCTCGATCACTCCGAAGCGGCTGGAGCGTCATCTGGAAGCCCATCCGTGGATCAAGCGCGCGGACGTCAGGCGAGTGCCGCCTCATGTGCTGGAAGTCCACATCGTCGAGCGTCATGCCGCCGCGGTCTTGAAGTCGCCGTCCATGACATTGCTGCTTGATGAGGAAGGCCATGCCTTGTCCACTCTGACTGAGGCGACGGAGCCGGCGCTGCCGATTCTTGTGGGGCTAAATCCAAAGCGGTTACTGAACGGGGAAGAGGAGCTGATCAAGACGGCTCAAAAAGGCATTGAGGTCGCCGGTATGTTGGCCCGCGCGTTTGATGGTCGTCCGGAGGTCGATGTCGCGAATGCAGAGAATGTCGTGGCGTATGTTCAGGGACTTCGGCTGCAGTTCGGTCATGCGTCTTTCGAAGAAAAGTGGGATCTGTACCGAAAGCTGGAATCGCATGTCGTGGGCACTGCAGGGGGCGAGCGAACCGATGGACGGAGCGAGATTGATCTTCGCTATCCGGGCAAAGTGATTGTGCGGGAAAGGGGGTAAGAGCGGTGGCCAAACGTGATCACATTGTAGTGGGGCTGGACATCGGAACGACCAAGATTTGCGCCATCGTTGCGGAGGTTACCGAAGAAGGGGCCGTCAATATCATCGGGGTCGGGTCGAGCCCTTCACGCGGACTGCGAAAGGGTGTCGTCGTCAATATCGAAAGCACCGTCGAATCGATTAAAAAGGCAATCGAAGAGGCCGAGTTGATGGCGGCAGTCCAAATCAATTCCGTCTACACGGGAATCGCGGGCAGCCATATTTCAGGCGAAAACTCACGCGGAGTGATCGCGCTCAAGAAGCAGGAGGTCACGCCTTCGGACGTCGAACGCGCCATCGAAACGGCCCGCACGGTGGCGGTGCTGCCGCACGATCGGCGTATCCTGCATGTCCTGCCGCGCGAGTTTATGGTGGACGATCAAGATGGTATTCGGGAACCCCTAGGCATGTCGGGCAGCCGCTTGGAAGTCGATGTGCATATTATTACCGGGGCGGTCACGTCGGCGCAAAACTTGATCAAGAGTGTGAATCGAGCGGGTCTAGATGTTGTCGATATCATTTTGCAACCGCTGGCGTCGAGTGAATCGGTCTTGAGTCCCGAAGAGCGGGAGTTAGGCGTGGCGATGGTGGATCTTGGCGGGGGCACGACCGATTTGGCGATCTTCGTGGAGGGCAGCATCCGGCATACAGCGGTTCTGCCGATCGGAGGACAACATCTGAGTACGGATCTCTCGATCGGGCTACGCACGCCGCAAGCCGAAGCCGAGAAGTTAAAGGTGCGCCACGGGCTTGCCCTTGTTGAGATGGTCAGGGAGGACGAAATGGTCGAAGTGCCCAGCGTGGGTGATCGGCCGCCGCGAAGCCTCCCGCGAAAAATGGTGGCGGAAATCATCCAGCCGCGCGTCGAGGAAATGTTCGACCTCATGCGCCGCGAAATCGTACGGGCCGGGTACGAAGGGATGTTGGCGGCAGGCGTCGTCATCACCGGCGGTACCTCGATGCTGGAAGGCATGCCGGATGCGGCGGAGCGTATTCTGGATTTGCCGGTGCGCCGCGGAATTCCGGCGGGTGTGGGGGGATTGCGCGACATCGTCAGCAATCCCATGTATGCCACCGGTGTAGGCCTGATTCTTCACGCGTGCCATCTGTCCGAGGGAATGGAAACGGTCGGCGCGCGTGGGGGAAAACGATTAGGCCGCGTCTTCGATCGCATGCGCGGCTGGATGCTGGAATTTTTCTGACGAGTCGATGGCGCATCAATTGGGGACAGAGCGAGTTGTGAAAACGGTCGATCATTCATGCTGAAAGCCGCGAGCTGATCACAGCCGGCTTCATTCGGTGAAAGGAGGCACTGCATGTTCTCATTTCAGGACGACGACATTATGCCGGTCCGGATCAAAGTGATCGGAGTCGGAGGCGCGGGTTGCAACGCCATCAATACGATGATCGGCTCGGGGCTCAGCCGAGTCGAATTCATTGCGGCGAACACCGACGTCCAGGCCTTGAGCCGGTCCCTTGCGTCATTTAAGGTGCAGCTCGGCCCTGAACGAACGCGCGGCCTCGGCGCCGGTGCGAAGCCGGAAGTCGGGAAGGAGGCGGCATTGGAGAGCAAGGATCGTCTCCGAGATGCCCTGGAAGGTTCGGAAATGATTTTTGTGACAGCCGGAATGGGCGGCGGGACGGGGACCGGCGCCACTCCGGTTGTCGCGAGCATCGCCAGAGAACTGGGAGCGCTCACCGTAGGAGTCGTGACCAAGCCCTTTCAGTACGAGGGGAAACGTCGGCTGACCCACGCCGAAGAGGGACTGCAAGAATTACGGAAAAACGTCGATACCTTACTGGTCATTCCGAATCAACGGCTGCTGGGCCTAGTCGATAAAGCGACACCGTTGCTTGAGGCATTTAAAGTTGCCGACGATGTGCTGCGACAAGCCATTCAAGGCATCGCCGATATCATTACTACCACCGGCCATGTGAACGTGGACTTTGCCGACGTGCGGACCGTGATGACGTATATGGGACGGGCCGTCATGGGCATGGGGGTATCCCGGGGACCGAATCGTGCGCTTGAGGCTGCGCAGAAATCCATTTCCAGTCCGTTGCTCGAAGAAGGAAATGTTCAAGGAGCTCGGGGCGTCTTGCTGAATATCACCGGCGGGCCAAGTCTTTCGTTGCATGAAGTGGATGAGGCCTCTTCCATTATTAAGGAAGCCGCCGATCCGGACGCGAATATTATTGTCGGCCAGGTGATCAACCCCGATCTGGGCGATGAGCTGATTATTACCGTGGTCGCCACGGGATTCGATCGGGAAGAAGCGCCGAGCGTGGCGCCGGTGATCGAACAGCCCAAGATCAAGCCGGTTCGCACAGGTCCGCCGGCCTTCGCCGCCGCTCGCCTTTCCGCGACAGAAGCGTCACCGCAGAACCTGGAACGTCCGGCATTTCTTCGCCGGATGAACGGCCAGGCGGAAGCGCAGGAACGGCTGGGGCTCGCACTCGACGATGAATGGGACGTGCCGACCTTTCTAAGGAAGCAGGTTGATTAGTTATCGAGTTGATGCACGCGGAGGTTGAGCAGCGTCTCGACCCCTGCGGGCTCCCGCTATGCCGCACACCATCAAGCAGGCCCCGACGACAGGGCCGATCACCATCCCGGCCTTTGAGGCCGGATCAGGCGTGCGCCATTTTTTCGGCACACGCTCGCATCCCACCGATCTTCGGTTCCCCTTCGACGAACACATGTCTACGCGAACGGTGGCATCGGATGTCCCCTATGCCATCGTGTCGGTGAAGCAAGTGCATGGACGTGACGCGCTCATCGTGGACAAACCTGTCGAGGCTGGGATGACCTTTGATGGCGAGTGGGACGCGGTCATTACCAATCAACCCGGCGTACTCGTCACGGTGCGAACGGCCGACTGTGTGCCGGTGTTGGTGCACGATCCGATTCATAACGTCGTGGCGGCGATCCATTCAGGATGGCGAGGGAGTGTGGCCGGTATTGTTCCTCGTACCCTTGTGATGATGCAGCAGACGTTCGAGTCGGCAGCGGAGTCGATGTATGTTGCCATCGGCCCATCGGCCGGTCTGTGCTGTTATGAAGTGGATGAGCCTGTGTTGGAACCGATCCGAGCGTTTTCCTTTTGGCCGTCGGTCGTCCGGGAGACAGGCCAGGGACGGGCCCTCTTAGATCTTCGCGCATTCATTTGCAGCCAAGCGCAGGCGGCAGGGATTCGCGACGAAAATATGTGGACCGTCGATCTCTGCACGATTTGCCAACCCAACGTCTTCCATTCCTATCGCCGGGAAGGCATCGCCAAGCAGACGATGAGCAGCGGCATTATGTTATCGGCGCGACGCGTAGTTCGAAGCGAGAATCATCGGGATGCCTCCTGACACAGGTCCGCGCTTCCTGTAGTATATTTCGGCTTTAATAAAGCCGGCCATGCATGAGGGCGGGAGTGTGGAAGACAAGAGGGACGCGAATCTCATTGTCGAACAGGTCCACCTTATCAGAACACGTATCCATCAGGCGGCAGCACGCCTCGGGCGTGCTCCTGAAGGCATTCATGTGATCGCTGCGACCAAATCGGTGACGACCTCTCGTATTCGAGCGGCGATGAACGCAGGCATCACGGAGTTGGGTGAAAATAGATTGCAGGAGGCCCTTCCCAAACTTGAAGTCCTCGGAGGACAGGTAGGTCTCACCTGGCATTTCATCGGGCACTTGCAACGACGAAAGGTCAAATCGGTTGTCGGCCGCTTTCAACTTATTCACTCCGTCGATAGCGTCGATCTCGCTGAAGAAATCAATCGACGCGCCGAGCAATCGGGCATTCGGCAGTCGATCCTGCTGGAAGTCAACGTCGGCAATGAGCCGAGCAAGACAGGATTTATAGCGCAGGATTTAGCGCATGCGCTTCCCTTACTGGATGGGATGCGCTATCTGGAAGTGAAGGGTCTCATGACGATTCCACCTGCGACTGAGTTGGCCGAGGACGCGCGACCATACTTTCGCGCGGTCCGTATCTTGGCCGACTCGCTGAAACGCTCGGGATTTTCCCGGATTGCTATGGACGAACTTTCTATGGGTATGTCGCAGGATTTCGAAATCGCTATAGAGGAAGGCGCGACCTACGTTCGAATCGGTACCGCAATCTTTGGGGCGCGTCCGGTCGCAGGCGTTCGGAGAGAAGTATGAGCGAAATCACATCTCACAACATCGCTTGTATCGGTGCCGGTCAGATGGCTGAAGCGCTGATCGGCGGATTGCTCGGCGCACAGATTGTCGATGCGGCGTGCCTCTGCGCGACGGACCCGTCCGAGGTCCGGCAAGGGCTCATCAAGCAACGCTTCGACATTCATGTTGGCTCTGATAATCGTGAGGCGGCGTCGTGGGCCGATATCGTGCTGCTTGCCGTCAAGCCTCAAGTCTTGGACTCCGTGCTGGCTGATCTCTCTTCTTGTCTCTCAGGACGACTCCTGATTTCTATCGCCGCTGGAATTGCCATTCCGCATATCGCCGGTCGATTGCCCGCTGGCGCTCGGATTGTCCGCGTCATGCCGAATGCGCCTGCCATGGTACGTGAGGGTATGTCCGTGTTAGCCTTCGGTCCCACGGTGACGGCTCATGACCAAGAGTTGGTACAGGCGATGTTTGGATCGGTAGGGCGAGTCGCGGTGGTCGATGAAGCGTTGATGGATGCCGTCACGGGGTTGAGCGGGAGCGGACCCGCCTACATTTTTATGGCGATCGAAGCATTGGCCGATGGCGGTGTAAAAATGGGTCTGCCGAGGGCAGTGGCGCAATTATTAGCGGCCCAAACTGTGCTGGGCGCTGCACGGACCGTGTTGGATACGGGAGAACACCCGGGCCGCTTGAAAGATGGAGTCGCTTCGCCCGGTGGAACGACGATTGCGGGGCTGCATCAGCTGGAGCAGGGCGGCCTCCGCGCAAGCCTCATCGCTGCCGTCCGCGCGGCGACTGAACGCTCCGGTGAATTGGGCCGATCGAACCGGTGACCGATCAAAGTCATTTTGGAGACATACAGGCATGTTCATCCTCAGTAATGTGTTACAAGCCCTCGCCGTCATACTCGATTATGTCCTCTGGCTGTATATGTGGATTATTATCGCGCGAGCCTTAATTTCTTGGGTCAATCCGGATCCGTGGAATCCCATCGTGCAGTTTCTTCAGCGCGTGACGGAGCCGGTGCTTTATCCCATCCGCCGCCGCACGGGATTTGCCATGGGAATCGATCTTTCGCCGATCATCGCCTTATTGATCATCATATTTTTGCAAGTCGCGCTGGTACAATCGCTGAAGGATTTGTCGATTCGCATGCATTGACGGAAGAGAGGGAACCATGAGACTGACACCGCTTGATATACAACAAATGGTCTTCAAGGTCCGCATGCGTGGCTATGATTGCCACGAAGTAAAGCAGTTCCTGGAAGACATCGCTCAAACGGTGGAATCCTTGAACCACGAAAACAGCGCGCTTCGCGAAAAGTTGGCGGCCACGGAAGAGCAATGCGGGGCATTGAAGAAAGCCGAAACGACCTTGACTCATACGCTGGTTTCAACGCAGGCCATGGCCGATGACATGAAGGAAATCGCCCAACGCGACGCCGCCCTATTGGTCAAGGAAGCGGAGTTCAAGGCGGCCGAAATGTTGCGGGAAGCTCGGCAAGAGTTGGCCTCCCTTCAACGGGAAATCTCCGACATTCGCAAACAGCGCTTGTTGGGTATCGAACGATTGCGCTCGACGCTTCGCACGTTCGAGCGGGTGTTAGAAATTGAAGAGGAAGAAGAGAGGTCGGGTCTTCCAGATAGACCGGGACGGTAGCCTGCACCGGACCTGACGCTCCCTCGTGTTCGGCGGTTCTTTATTCTCGCATTACCTGCCTTCGTTGACACTCATGATCGATCCCATTACCCATACGATGCAGTCCGGTGTGGAAGAGGGCGTCTTCCCCGGAGGCGTTTTGTTCATCCGGTTTCATGGGGAGGCGGTGTACCACCGCGCAGTTGGCCGCACTGCGCATGCACATGTCGCTGAGCCGGTGACCATTGAAACCCTGTACGATCTGGCTTCCTTAACCAAGCCGCTCGCCACCACGACGGCCGTGCTGCATCTGATCCAGGATGGGAAGATCAGATTGGCCGATGCGATCGAACAGTATTTTCCTGAACTCGAAAACACAGCAATCGGCTCTGTCACCGTGGCCCACCTACTACATCACAGTTCCGGTTTGCCGGGGTGGCGACCTCTCTATGAGGAAATTTCGGAGAGGGAAAAGCAATCGCCGGGATTTTTCGGCAGTGCCAGAGCCAGACAATTTGCCCTTGAGGCAATTGGCAGCGAACCCTTGGTCCATCACATCGGAGACAAGAGCCTCTATAGCGATCTGGGATTTATTCTGCTGGGCCTGTTGATCGAGCGAGTAGCCGGTCTCTCGCTGGCATCTTTTTGCCGTGAACGCGTATATGAGCCGCTTGGCATTCAAGATCTCATGTTCTGCCCGAACATGAAGGAGTCGATACCCGGTAATCACTCTCACTATTCGATTGCTTCGACTGAAAAGGATCCCTGGCGCGGGCGGGTGCTGATAGGCGAAGTACACGATGAAAATGCCTATGCATTAGGAGGTGTGGCGGGTCATGCCGGACTTTTTGGCACCGCCGGGGCAGTGATGAGCATGGTTGATGTCTGGCTCGATGCCTACTTCGGCAAGAGTACAGCCCTAATGCCTGAATTGGCTCGCCGATTTGTCACGAGCGATGGGCACCAGCCTGAATCAAGTTGGGGATTGGGGTGGGATACCCCCTCTGCGCCATCCTCATCCGGTCGCTATCTATCAGCCCAGGCGTTTGGTCACTTAGGATTTACCGGCACCTCGATTTGGGTGGATCCCAAGGTTGAGCTTGAAGTTGTCTTATTGACGAACCGCGTGAACCCTACTCGTCTCAATGCAAAAATCCAGCAGTTTCGACCTTTGCTTCACGACACGGTGTATCGCACGTTTGTCGAAGGCGATGGCTAGCAGGAATAGAGCAGGGCAGAGCTAAGTAGACGGCGCACTATCGGGATATTCGATCCAGGTTTCTTTCTCGGCCAAATAGCGCTTGCCTTTGAAGTTTGGTCTCGTCCGCATGCGTCGGAATCCAAGGTCTCGAAGTTTGCCGACGACGCTACTGACGGCTGCAATGATGGTCGGGTGGCTCTGACCTTCGACCGTCAACGCTTCATAGGTGGCTTTACCGATGTAGCCTTGGGCGATACGACTGACTAGGATGGCACGGCTGAAATAGCGGTCGCTGGGATCGTTTCCCTCAAGCTGATGTCGTTCGACGACCCCATCTTTTTGTCTGAGCGAAAACGGCAGAGTACTCACACGGTCTCCCTAGGCTGAGGAACAGAGCGGCACACAGCAACCTTGCGATTATAGATGGACTCCTCGAGAGAGATCAACCATGTTGACAAGATGTCCTCATTCTTATACTGTGCCTTCGTCGCCCCTTCCCTGCTATCCGAAAGTGCGAACGAGTGCCTGCCGGCGAATCCATGAATGTTCCGAACAGTCTGACGATCCTTCGCATCCTTCTTATTCCTGTATTCATAGGGTTTCTTATTTATGAACGATATGATCCTGCCTTGGGGGTCATCCTCATAGCGGGATTAACGGATGGTCTCGATGGAACGATTGCTCGAATCGCCAATCAACGGACGAAACTGGGAGCCTACCTCGATCCACTTGCCGATAAATTGCTATTGACCTCAGGGTTTGTCACCTTATCGGTCTTGCACCTCGTGCCGTTGTGGGTCGCGATTCTCGTCGTGAGTCGAGATTTGATTCTTTTGGCGGGCGCTTTGTTGAGCCGGTTCACTGAATCCTCATTAGATATGTCGCCGACTTTAATCGGTAAAGGAACGACTTTGTTTCAATTGTCGTATATCGTTTTGATCATTGTCGTGACCTCGCGCCATATGGAAGGTCAGTTGCTTCAGCCATTGCTCTACCTGATGGTCGGCCTCACCGTCTCCTCAGGGCTGCACTATTTGTATCGTGGCGTCAGCCATCTCAATACCCGCGAGGCGTAAAGTTCTCTTCCAGAAGTGTGTAAGGTTGACAACTTACGCATCCTCTACTAGACTTCAAAGGTGCAAGGACAGAAGTGTAAGTGGTCATAAGCGCTAAGAAATGGGCTACTCCCTGCTTCCCCATACCAAAAAATACAGCTCTCGCTCCATGCGACCGCTACCTTCTCTTAACTGTCAACGTGCCACACGTCTGAGTTCCTTATGTCCAACGCGAAGGTGAACGAGAATGGCTACGTTTGCGTACGTCGGTAAGACTCGGCTTGGAGCGCTTAAAAAAGGTGAAGTCGTTGCCAAGACCCGAGAAGAAGCCATCGAACAGCTTCGCAAGATCAATATCGGCGTCACGAATCTTCAAGAAAAGGCGCTCTCGCAAGGACTGTTGGGAAAATTCGGCAAAGGTGGAAGCGTCAAAGATAAAGATCTGGTCGTTTTTACCCGGCAGTTTTCCACTATGATCAATGCCGGGCTCCCCCTCGTTCAATGTCTCGATATTCTCTCAACGCAATCTGAAAATAAGTTTCTAGGTAAAGCCGTAGGAGAAATCAAGGGAGATGTCGAAGGCGGATCTACTTTTGCCGATGCCTTGAAAAAGCATCCGAAGGTTTTCGATGACCTCTACGTCAACATGGTGCACGCCGGGGAAGTAGGCGGATTACTAGATACCATTCTGCTTCGTCTCGCGAAACACATTGAAAAGGCGATGAAGCTGAAAAGTGCGATTAAATCAGCCATGGTATACCCCTCGGCCATTATCGGGGTGGCCATCATCGTGGTCAGTATCTTGATGGTGTGGGTAATCCCCATTTTCGCCAAAATGTTTACGGAAATGTCGGGTGGGAAGGTTGGACTGCCAGGACCGACTCAATTTGTCATCAGTCTCAGTGAATTTATGCAATCGTACATCATCTTCATCATTGCCGCGTTGGCGGGTATCGCCTATGGAATCAAACGCTATTACGGCACGGCGAATGGCCGCGTCGTCATCGATCGCCTCCTTCTTAAAGCGCCCATCGTTGGGGAGTTAATTCGAAAAGCGTCCGTTGCGAAATTCACGCGCACATTGGGCACATTGATTACGAGCGGCGTTCCTATCATGGACGGCTTGATGATTACCGCCAAGACTTCAGGAAATAAAGTAGTGGAAAGTGCCATTTTAGATGCTCGCCAAAGCATCAGCGGAGGCAAAACGCTGGCCGATCCGCTCTCTAAAAGCGATGTGTTCCCCAAAATGGTTACGCATATGATATCGGTCGGCGAATCGACCGGCGCGCTGGATGCCATGCTCGGCAAAATCGCTGATTTTTACGATGATGAGGTGGATCAAGCCGTCGCGTCCTTGACCGCACTCCTGGAGCCCGCAATGATGGTCTTTCTGGGCACTGTCATTGGATTTATCGTGATTGCCATGTATTTGCCGATCTTCAAGATGGCTTCGGTCGTAGGCTGAAGAGCATGGTGCTGCCCACAGGCCTTACGCTCGTTTCTTGCCTTCCTCCTCAACCCTCTGTAAAGTATCCGCGTCGATTTCTTCCCGCACGATTCTAACTGGTATGGTGATTCGCTCGAGCTGATGGAAAATCTCCGAATAAGGCTTTACTGGCTGATGGGGTTCCGCGTGGCGGTGGTGACCCTTCTGCTGGGTCTCTCCACGGTTTTACAGATCGGAAAAAGTCAGCCTGTTTTTCCGTTTTATCCTCTGATCGCGTTCACTTATATCATCACGATCCTCTATGCAGTGGGCCTTCGTTATGTGGTCAGCCCGGCGCTCTTGTCCCAGTTTGCGTATCTGCAGGTGGGCATCGACCTGTTCCTTGAAACATACCTGGTCGCGAAGACGGGAGGCATTGAAAGCCCTTTTTCGGTTTTCTATATCATCACCGTCACGTTAGCCAACTTAATCCTCCGACGCCGCGGTGGGCTGGCTGCGGCGGGTCTCAGCGTCATCCTCTTTGGGGTGGTGACCAGTCTGCAGTTGTCGGGTGATTTTGATGTCGCACCGCCCAGCCGGCTGTCCGCGCCAGCCACACTCTATACATTCGGCATCCACAGCCTGGCGGTCATTATGGTCGGACTCTTAAGCGGAGCGCTGGCCGATCAATTAAAACGCGCCGGCCAATCACTTGTGGAAAAGGAAGAGGGCCTTAGCCGCTTACAAGCTTTCCATGAAAATGTTGTGCACAGTCTGAGCAGCGGACTGTTTACGACTGATGAAGCAGGCCGGATCACCTCGTTCAATCGGGCTGCCCAAGACATTACGCTTTTTCAGTTGGACGCGGTACACGGCAAGCCATGGTGGGAAGTATTTAGTTGGGAGCAGGCGAATCTGTTCGATGCCGATACGTCCACAGTCATGGCGCCCTACCGTTTCGAAGGGGAAGGTCGGCGTGCAGATGAGACTCGACTTATTATCGGGATGACCCTTGCGCCTCTGACGGAAAATGGAGTTCGAACCGGGCTGGTTGGAATTTTCCAGGACTTGACTCAGATTCGTGATCTTGAAGAGCAAATGAGGAGGCGCGAATGGCTGGCGACGCTCGGCGAAATGTCGGCAGGCATGGCGCATGAAATCAGAAATCCGCTCGCAGCTCTCGCAGGATCCATGCAGATCTTGCGAAAAGACCTTCAAGCGGACGAATCGAATCGGCACCTCATGGATATCGCGATCCGGGAAACTTCTCGGCTTGACTCTATTATCACGGAATTTCTTCTCTATGCTCGCCCACCCGCTCTCAATCTGAAGGAGTACGATGTCAATGTCGTCTTGGCGGATACGTTGGATCTCATTCGCCATGAAGCGCAATCGCACATGAACATCGTGATTATGACGTATCCAGGTCCGGGGGTCATGACGGCGCAGATCGATCCCGATCAAATCAAACAGGTCTTCTGGAATTTAGCGACCAATGCATTTGAGGCGATGTCGACGGGAGGCCAGTTGACCATTTCAACCAGTCGCCGCCGCGTCGGTTCCGGCGAACGAAGCGGAGAGGTCATCGAGGTCCTTTTTCAAGACACCGGGGAGGGGATTAAGAAAGAAACCTTGGACAAAATATTTCTTCCTTTTTTTACCACCAAGAAACGGGGCTCCGGGCTCGGTCTTGCCGCCGTCCATCGGATAGTCGATCTTCATGGAGGGTGGATTCGAGTAGACAGTCAGGAAGGCAAAGGGTCGCAATTTAGTGTGTGCTTGCCGGTCTGCGCCGAATCGGGCTTACGGCTGTGGCATGAAGGTAGGGAACCGTGGAAAAGATTCTAGTTGTCGACGATGAACGAAGCATGCGGGATGTGTTGAGCATCATGCTCAAGCGGGCCGGGTATGATGTCTCCCTCGCGTCGGATGGAAGCGAAGCGATTGCCCAAGTCGGCAAGGACATTTTCGATCTCGTCATTACCGATCTCAAAATGCCCAAAGTCGGCGGGTTGGAAGTGTTGAAGGCGGTCAAGGAGATCTCTCCCGATACGGTCGTCCTCTTGATTACGGCCTTCGCTTCCTCTGATTCTGCGGTCGAGGCGATGAAACTTGGAGCGTACGACTACCTAAGCAAGCCCTTTCAGGTAGATGAGGTTCAACTCATTGTACGCAATGCGCTGGAAAAACGCCGACTCTCGACAGAAAACACCCTTTTAAAACGGGAGATCGCCAGCCAATCATCGTTGGCCAATATCATCGGCCAAAGCGAACCCATGCAGAAGGTCCTCGAAGTGGTGTTAAAGGTCGCCGACAGCAAGAGCAACGTGATGATCTGCGGCGAAAGCGGAACCGGAAAAGAATTGATCGCGCGCGCTATTCATTACAACAGCGCGCGTAGCCGGTTGCCCTTTGTGACCGTCAATTGCAGCGCACTTCCGGAGCCTCTGCTCGAAAGTGAATTATTCGGTCATATGAAAGGATCGTTTACCGGAGCGATTGCCAACAAGGCAGGACTCTTTGAAGTAGCGGACGGCGGGAGTATCTTTCTCGATGAGATCGGAGAAACCTCGCCCGCCATGCAGGTCAAACTTCTTCGTGTGATTCAGGAGCGCGAATTCAGACGGGTCGGAGGCACACGTGACGTCAAGGTCGATGTGCGGGTGATCGCCGCTACGAATAGAAACTTGGCGAAAGCCGTCGCCGATGGGAGTTTTCGGGAGGATCTCTATTACCGCCTTGACGTCATCCCCATCACGCTGCCCCCTTTGCGACTCAGAGCAAATGATATTCCATTGCTCGCCAAACATTTTCTCGAACAGTTTGCCAAGGCCAACGGCAAGCCCCTGCCCGTTCTGACGGCAGACGCTATGCGGGTGCTCATGGTCCATGAGTGGAAAGGGAACGTGCGCGAACTGGAAAATCTCATTGAGCGCGTGGTGGCCTTTTCCACGGCCCCGGTGATCGAGGAAACGGACATTCAGGGATGGCTCCATCGCCCGTCGGCCTCGCCGCAATCCGCGTCGGTCGCACAAGGCTATGCGACGGAACTTCCCCCCGATGGGTTGGACTTGGAAAAGCTCATTAACTCAATCGAAAAGGATCTACTTTTGAAAGCCTTGGAGCGGAGCCGGTGGGTCAAGAAGAAAGCGGCGCGCCTGCTGCAGCTCAATACGCGGTCGTTTCGCTATCGATTAGAGAAGTATGAAATCAAAGGCGGCACGGACGATTCGGACAATGAGTAATCGATGATCAGAGAGACGCGCGTTTACGCTCCGGCTAAAGTCAATCTCATTTTGCGGGTCCTTGACCGGCGGGCCGATGGCTACCACAATCTATGGTCCCTCATGCATACGGTGGGATTGGAAGATGAGCTGCATATGCGCCTCGATCCGGACGCGACCGGCGTGCAATTGCAGTGTGATGATCCCGCGCTTCCGACTGATGGTCGCAACCTCGTCGCGCGGGCTGCCGGTCTCGTGTTGGAACGCGCAGGGTTGTCGGTGGGACTGAGTATCCGGATCGTGAAGCGGATTCCCGTTTCTGCGGGCCTGGGTGGCGGGAGCAGCGACGCCGCTGCCACCATCGTCGGACTCAATCGCCTCTTGGCGTTGGGCTGGTCGGCTTCTGAAATGGCTCGGCTTGGACAAGTTCTGGGCAGCGACGTGCCGTTTTTCTTTTTTGCCCCGACGGCTCAAGTACAAGGGCGCGGAGAAGACGTGGTCCCTCTACGCTTGACGGGGGAGCGATGGATCGTCTTAATCAATCCTGGATTCCCTATCGAAACACGATGGGCCTACGAGCGTCTTTCGGCAACCCGGACAGGGATGACCGCCCTTTCTCCAGGGATTACGGATTTGACCGGAAAAGTGCAGATGAGCTGGGATGAAGTGCGTCCGTTGATGGAGAACGATTTTGAAGCGGTGTTAGCGTCTACCCATCACATTCTCGATACGATGAAGCGCGAATTAATCGCGCATGGGGCAGAAGTGGCGCTCTTATCGGGCAGTGGCGCTACCGTATTCGGCGTTTTTCGCCACGAGGCCTCCGCGGCTCAGGCGCAGGATGTCTTGAAGCAGCAATATCAATGGTGGACTGCCGCTGTTCGCGCGGGCGTGCTACCGCTCCACTTGCAAGAAAATTTCTTCTTCGACTCTCTTCAAGTCGGTTGACAATTCCCCTGCCTTTTCGCTACCGTATCACGTTTTTATAACGGAGGTTTCGAACGCGATCCAACGGCCTATCCATGTAGGTCACAGATCCGACAATCGAATGTTGTCGGAGGGAATGTATGGAAAAAGAACTCAAATTGTTTTCAGGGAAAGCGAATCCTGCGTTGGCGAAGGAAATTTGTGCCTACTTGGGGATCAGCATCGGGGAAGCGACCGTTTCCTCTTTCAGCGATGGGGAAGCGCGTGTACGAATCGATGAAAATGTACGGGGCGCCGACGTGTTCGTCATGCAGTCCACCTGCCCTCCCGTCAACGATTCGATTATGGAACTCTTGATCATGATCGATGCGCTGAAACGGTCGTCGGCCTATCGAATCACCGCAGTCATTCCTTACTTCGGGTACGCGCGCCAAGACCGGAAAGACCAGCCCCGAGTGCCAATCTCAGCCAAGCTCATTGCGGATTTGATCACCACCGCCGGTGCAGATCGCGTCTTGACCATGGATCTCCACGCGGGTCAAATCCAGGGTTTTTTCAATATCCCGGTCGACCATCTGTATGCCACGCCCGTTCTCCTCGACTACATCAGTAAGGGGGGCGGCAAGGATTTGGTGGTGGTCTCGCCGGACGCGGGAGGCGTGGAACGGGCGCGGGCCTTTGCCAAACGCCTGCAAGCCAATCTTGCCATTATCGATAAACGGCGAGAAGGTCCCAATCAGACACAGATCATGAACATCATCGGAGATGTCGAGGGGCGGAGCGCCTTGCTCCTGGATGACATGATCGATACGGCGGGAACGATCGTGCAAGGTGCACAAGCCTGTGCCAATAAGGGCGCGCGGCGAGTCTGGGCCGGATGCACGCACGCTGTATTGTCCGGGCCGGCGCTAGAGCGAATCCAAGCGTCGTGTCTGGAGGAAATTGTTGTCACGAACACGATTCCCTTAAACGGCAAAGAGCAACGATGTCCCAAATTACGAGTCTTGTCTGTGGCCCCCTTGCTGGGGGAAGCCATTACCAGAATTCACGAGGAAGAGTCCGTCAGTTCCCTATTTGCGTAGTGTCCCGCCTGATTTCCTCGATCACCCTCCGTATGAGCGATGTGAACACAGGCTGCGACGAGTGATAGACGATCGGTAGGAGCGAAAGGAAGACATCAATGAAGTTCGAAATGACAGCCGAGATGAGAGAGCAAGCCGGGAAAGGCGTCGCGCGTCAGTTGAGACGGAGAGGAAAAATCCCGGCCGTGCTCTATGGCCAAGAAGAATGCCTCTTGTTGACTTTGGACCCTGATGGGGTCCGAAAGATTTTGCGCTCGCATGCCGCCGGCACGGCCTTGGTTTCCCTGACACTCACGGGGGCAAAGTCCAAAGGCAATCGAACGGCGTTGCTGCGAGACTACCAAGTCGACCCGGTCAGCGGGGAGCTATTGCATGCCGACCTGTTTGAAATCTCTATGGACAAAACAATTCGGGTTAAGGTGCCGGTCACTGTGATCGGAAGCGTCCCTCAAGGAGTCAAGGAAGGCGGGGTGTTGCACCACAACCTGCGTCAGCTCCACATCGAGTGTCTGCCTTCGGCATTGCCCGATTCGATTGAGGTCGATGCGTCTCAGCTTGGAATTGCGCAAGGCATTCACGTCCGCGAGTTGGCCCAGCGAGAAGGAGTTCGATTTCTCGACGAAGGCGACCAAATGGTGGTGAGCGTCGCGGCGCCGATGTCGGAAGCGAAACTGGAAGCGTTGCTGACCAGCGGGGCCGGCGGCGAAGAAGGCAAAGAGCCTGAGGTGGTGGCAAAGGGGAAGGTGGAAGGCGAAGAAGCCGCGGCGACCCCGGCCGCCGGTGAGGCCAAGGGCGAGAAAAAAGAAGCCGGTGCCGCAAAGACCGAGAAAAAAGAGGTCAAGGAAGAAAAGAAGAAGTAAGCTTGCGCCTGATCGTCGGCCTTGGCAACCCTGGCCGCGCCTACGCGGCGACGCGTCACAATGTTGGGGTGATGGCACTGGAGCAAGCGGCCATCCGTTGGAATATCGTGCTGCGGGAAAGGGGGCCCGCACGGAGAGGCCAAGGTAAATTCGATCTGCTCGACGTCACGCTTGTCCAACCGCTGACCTGGATGAATCAAAATGGGCCGGTCGTATACGATCTGCTCACCGAGTTGGGACTCACCTTCGACGATCTTATCGTTATCCACGACGACCTCGATCTTCGCGTGGGACGGTTAAGACTCAAGCGTTCCGGCGGGTCCGGCGGCCATAATGGGATTCGCTCGATCCAGGCGACCCTCGCCTCGCAAAACTTTTCAAGACTCAAGATCGGCATAGGACGTCCCGTCCCCGGCGAGGAGACAGCAGATTACGTGCTGTCTCCTTTTTCCCCTGAAGAACGACCCATCATCGCGCATACGCTGACCCAGGCGGTAATGGCATTGGAATTATATTTGTCCGAAGGCCTCGATCAAGCCATGAACCGATTTAATAATTTGGACGAGCAAGAAGGCGCGAACTAGTTCCCCTCAGGCTAAGTCATGCTGAAGATAGGTTTACACCGTGGGAGGATCTCTCTTGAACGCTCGTAGCCACAGGGTGCGGTGGCGGCCTATCGGCTTCTTCATGAACAGAGTTGGAATCGATCTCAAATGGTGAGGGTGAAAGACAACGTCGCGCGGTAAACACGGCGCCTTTCGACCTAACGATATAACGTTTTGGGGTCTGTCGTTCTCAGGTGTCGGCAGCGTCCTTGCTTCTTCATCGCTCCCTCTTAAGATTCACAGCCCCTATGCAATCGTGCTATCGTACCGCTCGATTCATTGATACGTAATTGGTGATAGAGGAGATGACGCGCATGTTACTCGAGGGCAAGAAGGGCCTCATCATTGGTGTCGCGAACAAGCATAGCATTGCCTGGGCTATCGCCCAAGCGGCGGCGCGCGAAGGCGCACAGCTCTTATTCAACTATCAAAACGATCGCCTGCGTGAGAACGTCGAAGATCTTGTGCGTACGATTCCGCAGGCGCACGCTTGCCCTTGCGATGTGGGAGACGATACGCAAATCGAGGCGCTCGTGAAAAAGGCCGAGAAGGAACTTGGCCGGCTGGATTTCCTTGTGCACTCCATCGCATTCGCGCCACGGGAAGAGCTGACCGGGGCCTTCCTCAATACGACGCGCGCCGGATTTGCGACCGCGCTGGACGTCAGCGCCTACTCGCTCATCGCCGTCACACGAGCCGCCGTTCCTCTCATGACCGATGGCGGCGCGGTTGTCACCCTCACCTACCTGGGGAGCGAACGAGTGGTGCCGCACTACAATGTTATGGGTGTAGCCAAAGCTGCGTTGGAATCGACAGTGCGGTATCTCGCGCACGACCTTGGTCCGAAAAATATTCGTGTGAATGCTGTTTCGGCCGGCCCCATTAAGACGCTGGCAGCACGCGGGGTTTCCGGAATCAGTAAAATGGTCGATCACCACAAAGCATGTGCGCCGCTACGCCGAGCCACGGAGCAGGGTGAGGTCGGCGATACTGCCCTATTCCTGGTCAGCCCGCTTGGAAGAGGAATCACCGGCGAAGTCATTTACGTCGATGGGGGCTACCATATTCTGGGTTCTTTGGATGCGCTGGAATAGCAGTCCAGTTTGTTTTAACTGCAATATTCCGCTAAGTCTTAAAGCCCCTCCGATTTATTGACACTCCGAGGAGGGCTGTGATAGTTTCTGACGCTTCAACGTAAGTAAGACTCAAATTTCCTTAAGGAATTCGAGTCAATTATCCCTCGCTCCAAGACATCTTGGGGCCATTGTCCAAGAGGAGGTTTCTGCATGCAGCTCTACGAGTCTATCTTCATTGTTCGACCCTCTTTATCCGACGAAGACACTACCAAGATTATCGACAAGCTGAAGGGCGTAGTTGAAAAGTCCGGCACCATCGTGAAGATGGAAAACTGGGGCAAAAAGAAGCTCGCCTATGAGGTCAAGCGGGAACGTAAGGGGACGTTCGTATATCTCAACTTTCAATCCAATGGCGACCTCATTAGCGAATTGGAACGGTCATATCGATTGGAAGACTCCGTCATCAAGTTTCTCACCGTCCGCATGGAGCAGCCGTCGGCCCCACCACCATCTACGAGCGAGGTTTCCGACCATGACAGGGTTCAATAAGGTCATTTTGATCGGCAATTTGACCAGAAACCCGGAAGTTCGGTATACGCCGAATGGGACGCCGGTGACCAGCTTTGGGTTGGCGATCAATCGGCGGTTTCGACAAGCGGAAGATCTTCGCGAAGAGGTGTGCTACATCGATATCGTCGTGTTCGGAAAACAAGCGGAACATTGCGGTCAATACTTGAGCAAGGGAAATGGTGTGATCGTCGATGGACGGCTTCAGCAGCGGCGCTGGGAGACCGAGGACGGTCAAAAGCGGAGCAAGCACGAAGTGGTGGCCCAAACTATTACCTTCTTGCCAAAAAGGTCCGAGGCAGGTGCGGAGAGCGCCCCTACCGAAGACCCTCAATACGAATATGAGGAGCCAGCATAATCATGGACGACAGAATGGATCGTGGGGCCGGCGCGAGCGCGGGGGGAAGCGGGAGCGGTGGCAGTGGACGGTTTTTTCAGCGGAGACGTGTCTGCCGATTCTGTTACGAGAAGATTCCCATCGACTTTAAGGACGTAGGCCTCTTGCGCAATTTCTTGACGGAACGCGGCCGGATCGTCCCACGCCGGATTTCCGGGAACTGCATGCCCCACCAACGCGAACTGACGGTGGCCATCAAACGGGCGCGGACCATTGCGATATTAGCGTTTGCCGAGGAGCGGTAGTTGAGTCCGAGACGACATTGTATAATGGATTGGCTTCGATGAGCATGTGTTTGACCGAGGAACTCACCGTGGCGAAGCTCACTCTACAATTGACGGAAATTCCCGATGAAGGCCTCGAGCTTTTCGAAGAAGTTCAGGCTGAGGAACTGGGACTTTTGCCTGAAGAGGCGCTCCCTCGCGGCCCGCTTTCGCTTTCAGCGAATCTTGTAAAAGTCGGCGCGCACGTTCATGTCGAGGGGGTGCTGGAAGGACCCATGGTGTGGGAGTGTGTCCGCTGTCTCAAGGGATTTGACAAGCCGACAGAAATCCCATTCACGGCAGAGTATCAGGTGCCCGATCCTACCGTTCGAACTCGAGAACGGACGACGAAAGACCGGCGGCAAGACGGTGCCGAGAGCAGCAGCGAGATGATGGATCAGGACGACGAGTTGTATATCTGCACCGGCGACCGAGTGGAGCTGGCCGAGATGCTTCGAGAGCACGTGATTCTCTCGACGCCGATGCAACCACTATGTCACGAACAGTGTCGAGGGCTTTGTCCGGTCTGTGGCGGAGACCGAAATGAGCAAGCTTGTAGCTGCGTTCAAGAGACACAAAAGAATCCATTTGCCATTCTGCAAGAACGGTGGAAAAAATCGAACTCATGAGCGACGAGTCGAGGTTGTAGACACCGGAAGCGAGGAAGACCATGCCAAATCCTAAACATAAGCATTCACGTGCGCGTCGAGATAAGCGACGGACCCAAAAGGTGAAGATTACTACGCCGAGTTTTTCCGTCTGCCCGCAGTGCCACGAGCCGAAACTTCCCCACTATACCTGCCTGAATTGCGGGACGTACAAAGGCATGGACGTCATCGCCGTCGAAGAAAGTTGAAGATGCAGACACGGGCAGGCCACTTCGTGCTCGATCGTTGGTTGATTTCAACGTAGGTGCGCTACGCACCGCACCCCACTCCGCGGCCCCGCGGGGTGCGCGCATGTAAGCGTGCTTGGCGGGGGTAAGAGTTGGTCAATGTGAACACCTCTCGTCGACACACGATCATCGAATGAAAATAGCCGTTGATGCCATGGGGGGGGACCACGGTCCTGCTCCAATTATCGAAGGGGCGCTACAAGCGGCCTCCGAATTAGGCGTCGAAGTGATTCTCGTCGGCGATGAGGTCCAACTGCGCGAGCACTTCAAGCGTCTGCGAGTGAATGATACGCTACTCACGATCCACCATGCCGCGCAGGTCGTGGAAATGCATGAGTCGCCGGCACAAGTCGCACGAAAAAAACGGGACTCGTCTATTTGGGTTGCGACAGAACTCGTGAAATCGGGTGACGCGCAGGCGGTGGTCAGCGCGGGCAATACCGGCGCAAGCATGGTGGCGTCGTTTTTTCTCCTCGGTGTGATTAAAGGTGTGGAGCGCCCGGCCATTGCGACGTCTCTTCCGACATTGACCGGCACTGCCGTTATGCTCGACGTCGGTGCTAACGTGGATTGCGAAGCGGCGCATCTGATGCAGTTTGCCCTCATGGGCAATGAGTACGGCAAGTATCTATTCGGCAAGCCCAATCCCCGAATCGGTCTCCTGAGCATCGGCGAGGAAGACAGCAAGGGCAACGAGGTGACCAAGGAAGCCTTTGCCCTTCTCAAGGCAAGCCCGATCAATTTTATCGGGAACGTCGAAGGACGGGACGTCTACAGCGGTGCGGCCGACGTGATTGTCTGCGATGGCTTTATTGGAAATGTCGCGTTAAAAATTTCCGAAGGCGTCGCCGATACGATCAAAAAACTATTGATGAAAGAAATTGCCGCGTCACGTTTGGGACGATTGGCCTATCTCTTCATGGCGGGTCCGTTGTTGCGACTGCGTCGGCGGATTGATTATGCGGAATTTGGCGGCGCACCTCTCCTCGGCGTGAACGGTGTCTGCATGATCTGTCATGGCCGCTCCTCGGCGAAAGCCATTAAGAATGCCATTGCTCGTGCGAAAGGCTTGGCCGAAAGTCGACTGCACCAGCTCATCCAAAAGGATATCGAAGAGAGTCTTGCCCGGCAGCGAGAAGACCAGCTACCATTGTCCCCATGAGAAGTCGTATCGTAGGCACTGGCGCATACGTTCCGGATCGCGTGTTGACCAATGCCGATTTGGAGCGCATGGTCGCCACGTCCGATTCCTGGATCGTCGAGCGAACCGGGATTCGAGAGCGGCGGATTGCGGCGCCGGGCCAGGCATGCTCCGATCTGGGGACACAGGCTGCACGTGAGGCGCTGTCTGCGGCCGGGATCGAGCCGGCCGATCTCGATCTGATTCTTGTGGCCACCTGCACGGGAGATCAGCCCTTGCCATCGACCGCGTGCCTGGTGCAAGCAAAACTCGGCGCGCGGCGCGCCGCGGCTTGCGATGTGTCCGCAGCGTGTTGCGGATTTGTCTATGCCCTTTCGGTCGCCGATGCGTATGTGCGAACCGGCTCGCGGTATGTCTTGGTCGTCGGGGCGGAAGTCATGTCTGCTATCACCGATTGGTCCGATCGTGGGACTTGCATTTTGTTCGGCGATGGCGCCGGCGCCGCTGTAGTCGGTTCATCGGATGGTGATCGAGGCGTACTGTCGACTCATTTGCATTCCGACGGGGGGTTAGGAGACCTCCTCTGCGTGCCAGGCGGCGGCTCATGTATGCCTCCATCCGAGAAAATGTTGTCGGAGAACGCGCAGTTTCTTAAGATGAAGGGAAATGAAACCTATAAGGTTGCGATCAAGACGCTGGAAGAAGTGGCACGAGAAACGCTCTCGGCTCATGGGCTCACCGTCAAGGATGTGGACCTGTATGTCCCGCATCAGGCCAATGTGCGTATCATTCATGCCGTGGCCGAGCGGTTGCGATTGCCGGTGGAAAAAGTTTTTATGAATATCGACCGGTATGGGAATACGTCGGCTGCCTCGATTCCATTGGCGCTGGATGAAGCCGTCAAATTGGGCCGTATCAAAGAAGGAAGTCTGGTCATGATCGGAGCGTTCGGCGCGGGCCTGACGTGGGCATCCGCCTTAATCCGTTGGTGACCAGTCGATCGGTATCGGGCCTGAAGTTTCTTTTATCTTCCCAGAGGTTTGAAGAAAAGTGTACGTCGAAGACCGGGGTCGCGCAAGCAGTTTTTCCCGTTGACAATGGAAACGGTTTCCCTCATATCTAGCCCGATATGACGCCGAGTATTGCGTTCGTTTTTCCCGGTCAAGGGTCTCAATCGGTCGGGATGGGGCGAGCCTTTTACGATGCCGTACCGGGCGTTCGGAAGGTGTACGAAGAGGCGGCCGCCGTTCTAGGTTATGATGTTGCCGCCTTGTGCTTTGACGGCCCGTCCGATCGGCTGAACTTAACGGAGTACACCCAACCAGCCTTGCTGACCGCGAGTATCGCCGCGCTTCGCGCCCTGGAACCGGCCGGGATCCATTTCATGGCGGTTGCCGGTCATAGCTTGGGTGAATATTCCGCTGTGGTTGCCGCAGGCGGGTTGACATTCGAAACGGCTGTCTTGCTGGTCCAGAAGCGGGGTCGATATATGTCGGAGGCGGTGGCGTCAGGACGAGGTTTAGTGGCGGCCATCTTAGGCGCTTCAGAGGAAGTCGTGAGCGAAGCCTGCCGCGAAGCGTCTACGCTCGGTATCGTGGCGCCGGCGAATTTTAACTGCCCTGGACAGATTGTGATTGCAGGCGAGAAGGCGGCCGTCGAACGGGCGATCGAATTGATGAAATCCAAAGGATGCCGCAAAGCGATCCCCCTACCCGTCAGTGTGCCGGTTCATACTCCATTGATGCAGGTGGCGGCGGATCGGTTGGCCCACGACGTCGCAGCGGCAACATGGTTCGATGTGACGGCGCCGCTCGTGAATAATGCCGAAGCCAAGCCGTTGCGCCGCGCCGATGAGATCAAGGCGTCCGTGATACGTCAACTGCCGTCTCCTGTCTTATGGGAAAAATCCGTTAAAGAGCTCAGGGCGCAGGGGGCCGACACATTTATCGAAGTCGGTCCCGGGACGGTGCTCACGGGCCTGATCAAGCGCATTATTCCCGAGGCGAATATTTTTAACGTGCATGATCCGAAGTCGCTGGAGACGACCGTCGCAGGTCTGAAGGAGTTGTAATGTCGTTGGAGGGGAAAATTGCGATCGTCACCGGCGCGGCGCAAGGGATAGGGCGGACGATCGCGGAAACGCTGGCCCAGGATGGGGCGGATATCGCCATTGCCGATATGGATCCCGGTCGAGCGCAGGAGGCGGCCGACGCGGTGAAAAAATTAGGCCGTCGTGTGCTCAACCTCAAGGTCAATGTGGCCGAGTGGGACGGCGTCAAAGCCATGGCGGGTCAGGTGTTGAAGGAGTGGGGCACGATCGATATTCTTGTGAACAATGCGGGGATCACGCGCGATGGTCTCTTGGTGCGAATGAAGGAAGAGGATTGGAACCTGGTGCTGCAGGTCAATCTGACCGGCACGTTTCATTGCATCAAAGCCGTCTTGCAAACCATGACCAAGCAGCGGTCTGGACGCATCGTGAACATTGCTTCGATCGTGGGCGCCATGGGCAATGCGGGCCAAGCGAATTACGCTGCATCGAAAGCCGCCGTGATCGGCTTGACGAAAACGGTCGCGCGAGAGTATGCCAGCCGCTCCGTCACGGTCAATGCGGTGGCGCCCGGCTTTATCGATACACCGATGACGCAAGGGCTGTCGGCTGAGGTCAAAGAGACGCTGCAAAAGCAGATTCCCTTAGGCCGCTTGGGCCGGCCATCTGATGTGGCGGCGGCCGTCCGGTTCCTTGTGTCCGAGGATGCCGGGTATATTACGGGACAGGTACTGCATGTGAATGGTGGGATGCTCATGTCATGAGCGTCGAGTCATCGTACGATTGAGTCAGCCGAGAGGCTGGAAGAGGAGGACGACATGGAGGAGGTGAAGAAACCAATGGCGATCGAAGATCGCGTGAAAAAAATTATCGCCGAACAACTTGGCGTGGACGAGGACGAAGTGGTACCCGAGGCATCGTTTGTCGAAGATCTCGGTGCGGATTCGCTGGATACGGTGGAATTGGTCATGGCATTTGAAGAAGAGTTCGATATCGAAATACCGGATGAAGATGCGGAAAAAATTCTGACGGTCGGAAAAGCTATGGAGTACATTAAGGAGAAGGTCTAGTCGGCCCTCCCAGGATGGACACACCTATTGCGAGACGAGTGGTAGTGACCGGGATCGGTCTGGTTACGCCGCTGGGCATTGGGACAGAGCCCACGTGGAAAGCGCTCTGCGCCGGAGAGTCCGGTATTGGACGGATCACGCGTTTCGACCCTACCGATTATTCCACTCAGATCGCTGGCGAGGTGAAGGACTTCGATCCGGCGGCGTTCATTGAAAAAAAAGAAATCAAGAAAATGGATCTCTTCATCCATTTTGCGGTGGGGGCTGCGCAGTTGGCTGCCGACGATGCCGCCTTGAAGGTCACGCCCGACACGGCCCATCGCGTGGGTGTCTATATCGGATCGGGAATCGGCGGACTCTCTTCTATCGAGTCCTATCATAAAGTTCTGCAAGAAAAAGGTCCGGATCGCGTCTCGCCCTTCTTCATTCCCATGACCATCATTAACCTGGCCTCCGGGCAAGTGGCGATCCGATTAGGCGCGCGGGGTCCGAACTCTTGCGCCGTCACCGCATGCGCCACCGGCAATAATTGTATCGGTGATGCGTTTCGACTCATCCAACGAGGCGATGCCGACGTGATGGTGGCCGGCGGCGCGGAGGCGGCGATCACGCCGTTAGGCGTGGCGGGCTTTGGGTCGGCGAGAGCCTTATCCCGACGCAATGACGACCCCACGCGCGCCAGCAGGCCGTTCGATCGTGATCGAGACGGCTTCGTGCTTGGAGAAGGCGCCGGTGTCCTGGTCTTGGAAGAGTTGGAGACCGCCAAGCGGCGGGGCGCAAAAATCTATGCGGAAATTATCGGCTACGGTATGACGGCGGATGCCTACCATATTACGGCGCCGCCGGACACCGGTGAAGGCGCGGTGCGCTGCATGGAATTGGCCATTCGAGACGCGGGAGTTCGGAAAGAAGACATTGGCTATATCAATGCTCATGGCACCTCGACGTTCGCCGACAAGATCGAGACGTTTGCCATCAAGCAGGTGTTCGGTGAACAAGCCTATCGCATCCCGGTCAGTTCCACGAAATCGATGACCGGTCACCTGTTGGGCGCCGCAGGCGGAATAGAATCGGCATTCAGCGTCTTGGCCATCCATCGCGGCGTCTTACCCCCGACAATCAACCTGGAGCATCCTGATCCCGAGTGCGATCTGGATTATGTCCCAGGCCGTGCGCGGGAAGCGGCCGTGCGTGTGGTCCTGTCCAACTCGTTCGGATTCGGCGGCGTCAACGCCTGCCTTCTGTTTCAAAAACTCGCAGCCTGATGCCACGCCCTCGCCTGCTCTAACCGGCGATGCCCCACTCCACGACCCATACCGCGGAACAGACACTCGGATATAGTTTTCGCGATCCGACTCTCCTGGATCAGGCGCTGACCCACAAGTCCCATGTCAACGAGCTCAAGTCGAAAGAGCGAAAACATAACGAACGGCTTGAATTTCTCGGCGACGCCGTGCTGACGTTGGTGATCAGTGAACATTTGGTCGGCGCCTTCCCTGAATCCCCCGAAGGCGAGTTGTCAAAACACAAAGCTCGTTTGGTGAGCGAAGTCTCCCTGGCGGCCGTGGCTCGCCGTCTGGATCTGGGTGGCTTACTACGCCTGGGACGAGGCGAGGAGTTGACGCAGGGGCGGGAGAAGCCGTCGATTTTAGCCAATACGTTCGAGGCGATCGTAGCCGCGTTATATTTGGACGGCGGATTGGAAGTGGCGCGAAGTTTTGTCTTGCGAATCTTTGCGCGCGATATCCAGGAGGTGCAGGAGGGCGGCGGATCCGCCACCTTGCATGATTACAAGACGCGTTTACAGGAATGGTGCCAGAAGCAGTACGATGTACTGCCCCACTACACGATCGTGAAGGAGACGGGTCCGGATCATCAAAAAACTTTTGACGTGCAACTCACGGTTCGCGGCGAAGTGTTGGGGGTGGGCGTTGGTCGTACGAAAAAGGAAGCGGAACAGATGGCCGCGAAACAAGCATTGACTCAGACAGGACAATAATTCGAGTTTGACGAGGAGGACGGCATGCAGAAGACGAATCAGGGATTGGTCATCATCGGGCTTGCGCTTGGAATGTTGACGATGGTTGTATCGGGAGGGACTTCAGCCGGCGCGGCCGACAAAGCGCCTGCCGGCCAAGCGGCAGTGGAGAAGGGCCCGAAGGCCATCATCAAAACGAAATTCGGAGAAATCGAAATCAAGTTTTTCCCGGACCGGGCGCCCAAGCACGTCGAGAACTTTATCAAACTGGCGAAGAAGGGCGACTACAACGGAACGATTTTTCATCGCATCATTCCGGGCTTTATGATTCAAGGCGGCGATCCCAACACGAAAGATCTGAACAAAAAAGAATTGTACGGCATGGGAGGCCCCGGCTATAGCGTCAAGGCGGAATTCAACGATACGCCGCATAAGCGCGGAATCGTCTCCATGGCGCGCTCGAATGATCCGGATAGCGCGGGGTCGCAGTTTTTTATCGTGATCGAGGACTCTCCATTCTTGGATGGAAAATATACGGTCTTTGGACAGGTCGTAAAGGGAATGGGCGTGGCCGATAAGATTGTGATGCAACCGCGCGACGCGCGAGACAATCCCACCGAGCGCATCGAAATGACGGTGTCGGTAGTGGAATAGTCGCCGCGTAAGATCGGGCGAAAAGAGGGAAACGATGACGCTGGGGCGTGTGCTCGTCGTGGACGACCAAGTATACGTTCGGCAGGCGGTGAGTTTGGTCTTGAGCCGGGCCGGATACGAGGTGGTGGAGGCTGAGGATGGAGGCAAAGCCATCCGACTGATGGCCGAGGACAACAATGGGTCTCGTGTCGATACGATTATCTGTGACTTGCAAATGCCGACCGTCGACGGCAATGAGGCGATCACCCAGTTCAAGCGGCATTATCCGGACGTTCCAATCATTATCATGACTGGCGCGCCGGATTTTATTCTTACCGAAATCTTAAAGAATCAGGGCGTCACCGATTATTTGATCAAGCCAGTGAGGGACCAACGTATTTTGGAGGTCATTCGAGGCACGGTTCGCCTTCGTCAGCTCCGGAGGAATCAGGGTTAGGTGCTCCTATTTGCAACTCGCTCCGCCGGTATTAAACCTGCTCATCAATGACCACACTGATGGGTGTGCTGATGCGTGTGAGGCGGTTCAGAAGGCATCAGAGAGCCGGGCGGGACATCCCCCGGAAGAATAATGCGGCCACCTCCTTCGTCGACGCGTTTTGTCAGCTGCTCCGCTATCTGGGGATGGTAGTTGGTGATGTACCCGATCAGCGACGTCAAAAACCGAGTCGATTGTAGGCCGGTTCCGGAAATGCGCGTAATAAAATCAAGAGCCTTATCCAAGACGTCCATGGCTGCTTGTGGGTCCGGAACGGCCTGTCCCTGTGGTCGTTGTTGTGATTGTTGTTTGGCGAAGGCCTCGTATTCCGTTTTGAGGCGTTCCGCAAAAACGGGCGGCGGCCCTGCGGGAATATGCAACGGACTGAGGGTACGCCGCAATGATTGCACGGCTGCTATCACTTCGCCATCCTGGCCGTCACGACGGTTGTGGAAATATCCGTAGGCGGTGATTTCAATCAGGTTAAATAAGGCCGCCGCCGGTTCGCCCGAGAGTTCGAACAAGGTCTTATAAAAGTCTCGTCGCTCTATCGCGAAGCGTTCTCCCGCCCGTTTTTGTTGGTAAGCGCTATTCGCGTCCAGATAGACGCAATCTGCCGGGCATGTAATGCGAACGACACGATGTTCGCCGCAGCATTGACTGCAAATCAACCCGTCCAGCGCGGGGCACAGGCGTTTGCCTTTGCGCGCATGACAGTACACACATGTGCTCACTGGCCTGCTCCTTTCTTTATCCCGTCGAATCCATAATCGGCGAGACTGCGCTTCTTCGAGTTGCCGCCGGTCGAAGGGCGTTCGAGTCCATTAATCTCCGCCGCATTGCCGTAGTGGTACGGCACAAGAATCAGGTGGTTCTTTCTATCGATCCCAAGATCGGCCGGAGTCGACAGAAATTCTGCGATCACCTCAAATCTCATATCGGGCCGGATGCGCCAGACTTTCCCTGCTGAAAAGTCTGAGACGTACATGCTTCCCCATTCGTCGAAGTCGATCCCGCTGAGATTGTGAAAGCGTGAGGAGAAAAATGAATTCGAAACCAGTTCCTTGATGGCTCCGCCGGATGAAATTTCGAATATCTTGCCTTTGTTCCAACTCACGGCGACCAATTTCCCGCTCTTCGGGTTCCACGCAATCCCGGCCGGACCGGCCAAGACCGCCTCGTTTGTCAACACGGCGATTCCTCCTGGCGCGGCAAGATCCATGCGGTAGATCGTATTGGCGCCGGTGTCTGAAAGATAGAGAGCGCCCTTACCGTCATAGGCAATATCGACCAGGGCGGCCGATTGCTTCTGCCCAGAAACCCGGGTCGAGTCCAATGAAACGTCCGAGACCGTCCTGCCTGTTTCCTTATCGAAGCCGCGTATTGTGTCGAGATCCACCACATAGAGGACACGATCGACAATGGCCATGCCTTTGGGAGCATGCAGAATGACACCATTGACGCCACCTTGGATAAAGTGAAGGCTCGAAATGTTTCCCGCCTTATCTAATTTCGTGATAAAGCCGTTGTTGTCTTTGGCGTCCGGCTCTCCATTGATATTGGAGATAAAATAAAAGTCGCCGGATGGATCGGCGATAAAACTTTGCGGGGTCTCAAGCCCAGAGACTTGCGATGCGCCGGCAGTCTGTGAAAGCCCCCACGCCAACATGGTGGCAGAGGCAACCGATGCCGCGCACAGACAAGCGTGTCGAATGATGGTCAACAACCGTGATGGTGTACGCATGAAAATGAGGCGAGCGGCCAGCGATAGACAGACCGCCGAGGAGGATGGTCGCGTCGCAATCGTCGGCATCGTACTGGACACTTTGAGAACCTGTCAAGAAAAGGGCCTCTCTCTTGACGGCATTTCGAAGGCCCTGGTATTGTTCAGCGGTTTACATCTCTTGCATGTATGGGCGCAACCAATTGGCAGTATGGGCAAACGGTCCTCAACCAGTTCGTAGGCGAGAAGAACCGCACTCGTACCCTGGAGTACACTGAGGATTTTCGACACCTAGAGCGGCGTTGGAGGTCTTTTTCACCGATCTGAGGGAGGAAATGTGGCGGCACAGTTAATCGATGGCAAAGCACTGGCGCAAACGGTTCGCGAGCGCATCGCAAAGGATGTGGCGGATCTGCATGCTCGCTCCGGGATTCGGCCTGGGCTTGCCGCCATTCTGGTGGGTGAGGACCCGGCTTCCAAGTTATATGTGAAGAATAAACAGAAAGCGTGCGATGCAGCGGGAATCTACGTCGATGAGCACAAACTTTCCTCGAGCACGACCCAGGCGGAATTGCTGGCACTAATCGAGAAGGTCAATGCCGATCCCAAAGTCCATGGAATTTTGGTGCAACTGCCGCTGCCGAAACAGATCGACAGCAAGGTGATCTTGGATGCGGTGTCTCCACTCAAAGATGCCGACGGATTTCATCCCTACAACATGGGACGTTTGGTTGAAGGCATGGCGATGTTCACGCCATGTACGCCCAAAGGCGTGATCAAGATGATCGAATCGACGGGCGTCGGGATCGAAGGCAAGCGCGCGGTGATCGTCGGTCGGAGCAATATTGTGGGAAAGCCTGCGGCGCTCCTGCTGATGCATCGGAACGCCACCGTGACCGTCTGCCATTCCAAAACGAAGAATTTACCGGCCGTCTGCAGGGAGGCAGACATTCTGGTCGTGGCGATCGGCAAAGCCAAATTTGTGACGGCCGATATGGTACGAGACGGCGCCGTCGTAATCGATGTCGGCGTGAATCGTTTGGACAACGGGACGTTCGTCGGCGATGTTGATTTTGGCCCGGTCAGCGAGAAGGCCGGCTGGATCTCTCCCGTCCCCGGCGGCGTCGGACCAATGACGATTGCGATGTTGTTGGATAATACATTGGAGTCGGCGAAGCGCACGGCCGGACGACCGTAACACAAGGACGTTATTCATGAGCACTGGGCCACGGCGCTTAAAAGAGATTCTGGATCGAGGCGAGTTCGCCGTCACGATCGAATACAATCCACCCAAGGGGACGAATATCTCCTCGATCCTCGAAAGCGCAAAGACGCTGGTCGGGCGCGTCAGCGGAGTCAATGTGACGGACAATACAGCGGCGGTCATGCGCGCCAGTTCGTTGTCCTTGTCTCGCGTCTTGTATGAGATGGGACACGATCCCGTCATGCAGATGACGTGTCGCGACCGTAACCGCCTGGGCATTCAATCCGATCTGCTGGGCGCTCATTTACTGGGGATTCGAAATATTCTGTGTCTTACCGGGGATTATCCGACCGTCGGCGATCACAAAGACGCCAAGCCGGTCTACGATTTGGATTCCGTCCAGATCATGCAGGTCGTTCAAGGGTTGAACAACGGGCGCGACCTGGCCGGCAACAAACTGGACGGATCGACGGATTACATGATCGGCGCCGCAAGCACGCCGGAGGCCGATCCGCTCGGGCCCATGCTGGCCAAATTTGAAACCAAGGTAAAAGCAGGTGCGCAGTTTTTCCAAACCCAAGCGATCTATCATCCCGAGCAATTCGGATCGTTCATGAAGGCCGTCCGGCCATTTAAGGTGAAAGTGATGCCGGGGGTTTTGTTGTTGCGCTCGGCCAAGATGGCCGAATTCATGAACGCGAATATTCCAGGAATTTCCGTGCCCTCCGAGATGATCGAAGAGTTGCGGCAGGCGGGCGACAAGCATGCGCTTGACGTGGGAGTGGAGATCGCGGTGCGGACGATTAAAGCGATACGCCCCTATTGCGACGGGGTGCATATCATGGCCATTAAAGCGATCGATCGGCTACCGGAAATTTTGACGAAAGCGGAAGTGGGATAATAGAAAAGAGATGACCATTCCGGAATTCCAGCAGCGCAAGCGGGAGGGCAAAAAGATCGTCGTCGTGACGGCGTACGATGCCCTGTTTACCCGCATCATTGAGGAGGCGGGCATCGACACGATTTTGGTGGGAGATTCTTTGGGTGTCGTGGTTCAGGGCCAAAAAGACACGCTTGCCGTCACGATGGACGAGATGCTGTACCATACGAAATTGGTGGCGAAAGCTGCCCAGCGGGCTTTGATCATCGGGGACATGCCGTTTCTCTCCTATCAGGTGTGTGTAGAGGAGGCCGTGCGCAATGCGGGCCGTTTTCTTCAGGCGGGGGCGGCCGCGGTCAAGCTGGAAGGTGGGACTGCCGTACTTGACCGGGTGGAGGCGATGACACGGTTCGGCATGCCCGTGATGGGTCATCTCGGGATGACGCCGCAATCCGTCAATCGCTACGGCGGATACAGAGTGCAAGGAAAAGAGCAGATGAAGGCGGAAGCCCTGGTCGCCGACGCGAAGGCTCTTGAGTCGGCCGGTGCGTTTGCCATCGTGTTGGAAGCCGTTCCGGCAGCACTCGCTAAGACGATCACGCAATCCGTCTCCATCCCCACCATCGGGATTGGCGCCGGCCCTGACTGTGACGGACAGGTCTTAGTCCTGTATGATCTCTTGGGACTCTTTGATCAGTTCGTGCCCAAGTTCGTCAAACCCTATGCGCATCTTAAAGCCGACGCCTTACAAGCGCTTCGCCGTTACCAAGAAGAAGTGGAACACGGCAAATTCCCTTCCGACAGCGAAAGCTACCGATAACCATCCTCGCACCGGTCTCTCGTCGTTACAGATTCACCGAAGGAGGTTCGCGTGAACACGCACCGCAAACTTGTCGTGACAGCGTTATTGTCGTGGTACCTCGTCTTTTCAGTCGCCATGTCGATTGCTCCGGCTAGTCGCCAGTTCTGGATCGCGGCCAACGTGTTGCCCGTCCTGTTTGTGATCGTGCTTGCGCTCACGCATCGGGTCTTTCCCTTGTCCAATCGTTCGTACCTCCTGATTACAGTCTTCCTCACCTTGCATACGATCGGCGTGCATTACACGTATTCGCAGGTGCCGTTCGGAGGCTGGCTGCAACAGACACTACACACCGATCGGAATCATTTCGATCGCATCGTGCATTTCAGCTTTGGATTCTTACTAACGTATCCGCTGGAAGAATGGTTCCGGATCTTTTCGTCGGTGCGAGGGTGGCTGGTCTATTACCTTCCGGTCATCACGATTTTGGGCTTGAGCGGCTTCTGGGAGATTCTCGAATCGTGGGTCGCGCGAACCTTTAAACCGGATCTCGGGCTCACCTTTTTAGGTTCTCAGGGCGATGTATGGGATGCGCAAAAGGACATGACGGCCGCGCTCTATGGATCGCTTCTCTGTGTTGCGTTGATCGTATTGGCGCGAAAATTCGGGCATCGCGCGGATGTCTCCGAACTTGGCCCGGCCTCATCTGCCCTCGAAGAACCATCGTGATGCTGACGACGGCGTCGACCGCATCGATTCGAACGGGAGGAAATCGTGATCGGCTGCCGATCGGGTTGTTAGGGGTCTATCTCATTTTGTGGAGCGTCTTGGCGCTCCAACCTGTCGATCGAAAGGATTGGCTGCTGGAAAATATCTTGGCCGTCGCGACGGTCGCGGTCCTAGTCGGGACGTACAAACGGTTTGCCTTTTCCGATCTTTCGTACGTTTTGCTTGCCCTGTTTTTGATCCTGCATGCCGTCGGCGCCCATTACACCTA